>Ga0209212_1000169_pt1 | contig 132598 bp, 123 predicted proteins | sample RifGroC2_FD_183996 | JGI IMG/M metagenome (GOLD analysis project Ga0209212, IMG submission 183996) | Groundwater microbial communities from Rifle, Colorado, USA - Groundwater C2 (SPAdes) (version 2) | ecosystem: Environmental > Aquatic > Deep subsurface > Groundwater | place: Rifle, Colorado... | reverse complement strand
CATTGAGAAAATAATGCTACGCATGAAAAGCTCCGGTTTGTTAAGTGCAACGAACCTGCTTTGAAAAAAAATAGCCATTACAATCAGCAGACCGGTTAATATGGTCTGTACTATTCGATATAGCATCATTTGTCGTTTAAGTTTCTTGAATTCCACAACAGCCATTGACATACTCTCCAGTATATATTTATAACTCTGTTTCAGAGATGAATGCTTATAGCAGAATGCGGCCGGATTCACAAGCACGCAAAACGGACTCCATGCCAAAAACTCTTTCCCGGCCTTCTGGGCAACGATAAATCAACAGATTGGATTGAAGCTAGTGAAGCACTTTTTACGACGCATTTTTACTCCGGTCATGACCATGATCGCGATTCAGCTGGTCTGGATCACGCTGGTGATATTCTGGATATACTGGTTCATCGGCAAGCACAGGGAGTTCAAGGCTTTAGCCGAGAAATACCGCCCGGAGCTGCTTGGGGATGGACTTAACTGGCCGGTCATGGTTGAAGGGCTCGGCATGCTGCTGTTGATCCTGATCGGCGCCTATGTAATTTTCGTCTTCTGGAACCGGCAGTCAAATCTGTATTCGCAGCAACGCAATGTCATTTCCCAGGTCACCCATGAACTTAAGTCCCCCCTGGCTTCGATTCAGTTGCACCTGGAAACGATCCGACTGCGACGACCCAACGAGGAAAAACTGGATTCTTTTGTCGGAACGATGCTGGCCGACACGGAACGTCTGCATTACCTGATCAACAACCTGTTGATGGCGGCACGACTTGAGCAGCGTCGCAAGCAGACCGAGCGCCGACTGACCGACCTGACGGCTCTGGTCGGGGAACATGTGGAGCGCGAGCGGGGCACCATGCCGCATGGCGGAAGCATTACCTTTGAAGCTCCGCCGGCGCTGAAAGCCATGGTCGATCCGGAAGAGATGGGCATGGTGATCCGCAACCTGTTTGAAAACGCGCGGCTCTATTCATCCCAGAGCCCGGAGATTACCGTCCGGCTGATCAAAATTGGTAACATGCTGCAGCTATCGGTGCGGGACCAGGGACGCGGCCTGGAGGTAAAGGAGCAAAAAAAAATCTTCGATCGTTTCTACCGGGTCCAGCCTCCCGGAGAAAACGTGCGCGGCACCGGGCTGGGACTTTACATTGTCGAATCGGTCGTCAGGGGCTATGGCGGCACGGTGGGAGTGACAAGTCCGGGTTTGGGCAAGGGCAGTACCTTTACGATTAAAATTCCGGTGGGATAGGGCTCTGGATATGATGAACGACAAACCGCAGATCATGCTGGTGGAGGACGAAATCCATCTGGCACGGGGTATCTGCTACAATCTGGAAGAAGAGGGGTTGCGGATCAGCCATTTCGAAACCGGAGAGAGCGCTCTCAAGTCGCTGGAAGTCGAGCGTTTTGACCTGATCATCCTGGATGTGATGTTACCGGGCATGGACGGCTTTGAAGCCTGCCGCCTGATAAGAAAGCTCGATCCACGCGTGCCGATTCTGATGTTGACCGCACGTTCCGAGGATGCCGACCGGGTTGAAGGCCTGGAGAACGGGGCCGATGATTACCTGACCAAGCCTTTCAACCTGGCGGAGTTTCTGCTGCGGGTCAAGGGTATGTTGAGACGTTCGTCATGGTATCGTCCGGAACCGGTTGAAGAGGGGTATCGTTTTGGGGATAATGAGGCCTTCTTGTTGTCATACCGAGCCAAAACCGCCCAGGGTGAGATCGACATGACCGAAATGGAGGTGCGTGTACTGTCGCTTTTCTTCCGCAAGGAAGGACAGGCGATCCCGCGCAGCGAACTGTTGCAGACCGTATGGGGCTATACCAGCGATACGGAAACTAGGACGCTGGATAATTTTATCGTCCGTCTGCGCAAATACTTCGAACCGGACCCGGCGCACCCAAAGCATTTTCAGACGGTACGGGGGGTCGGATACCGTTTCAGCCGCAGTGGCAGCGGCGTTTAAGCGAGATTGGCTCGGGCGGGATCGAAGGGAAGATCCCGGAATGGCCGCAGATAAATTTGTCAAGGAGTAGCGGCATGATAAATCCGTGCGCGGAATTTAACCGGAGCCAGATTTTCAAAAAGCTGAGACATGGTGTCGGCAAGGCCATTGCCGACTTTGGGCTGATCGAACAGGGCGACCGCATCGCTGTAGCCGTGTCGGGGGGCAAGGATTCATACTCACTGCTGCTGTTGCTGGAGGATTTGCGCCGGCGGGCGCCGGTCACTTTCGAACTGGTGGCGATCAATATCGATTCCGGATATCCGGGTTACCGGATCGGGGTGATTGAAACTTTCCTGCGTGACAACCATTTTACATATCGCATGGTGCCGACGGAGCATTATTCCATCATCCAGGAAAAACGTCGTCCGGGGTCATCGTACTGTTCTATCTGCGCTCGACTGAAACGGGGCGCGCTTTATGAAGTCGCCCAGGACATGGGGTGCAACAAGCTGGCGTTGGGGCACCATCAGGATGATTTCATCGAGACCCTGCTATTGAACCAGTTCTTTGTCGGCTCTCTCAAATCTATGGCTGCCTCGATGCTGGCCGACAACGGTGTCATCACCGTAATCCGGCCGCTGGTATACGTTGCCGAAGATGACATCATCAGCTTTTCCAACCAGGTGTCCCTGCCGGTGGTCTGCTGCAGTTGTCCGGCCTGCGGTACCGCCGATCTACAGCGTAAGCGGATGAAACAGCTTCTCAAACAGCTGCAGCTGGAAATACCCAATGTTAAGAGCAGCCTGCTCAACGCGCTTTCAAATGTTCACCCCCGCCACCTTCTTGACCCGTCTTTGCGACGCGTGGAGACAGCTGCCGAAGACCGGTGAGCTCTTACCGGATGTCTTTGAAGTGCTGACCTGAATACCCAGGTCGGCCAGCAGATCCAGAAACGAGTAGATCCCTCCGGCAATAACTACGGCGGCCCCTGCGATCGTTACAGCTTCCATGACATTTCCTCCCGATTGTTTAGATGGGAAGAAGATAGCACATGGTAGTGACAGAATAAGTCGCATTGCCTGCAGTGTATGTGTCTATACCATGTTTTCAGCCGGATACAATAGAGGGTGAGGCGCCGGGACGGGTGTTTGGAGAAAAATCAGGGTTCTCCGCGTTCACCGTCTCCGGAAAGCATGACGATGTCTACGCGGCGGTTCTTGGCGCGCCCTTCAGGCGTTGAGTTGTCGGCTACAGGCCGGAATTCGGCATAGCCGGTTGCGGATATCTTGTCCGGATCAACATCGAAATTCTTGATCAGGTATTTGAGGCCATTGGTTGCGCGTGCGGTGGAAAGTTCCCAGTTGGAGGGGAACTGTGCCGTGCTGATCGGAACATTATCGGTGTGGCCTTCCAGCCGTAGCGGGTTGTTGTACTGGGTCATGACTTCGGAAATGGTATTTATCAATTCATATGCGTCCGGCCTGATAACGGCCTGTCCCGAGTCAAAAAAACCGGCTTCTTTAAGGCTGACAATCAGGCCGCGGCGGGTGATTTCCAGGGTTACCTTGTTCTGTGCGCCACGCTTGACCAGATAGGCTTCCACCGAGGCCTTGATCTGGCGGAAGTCTTTTTCTTCGGCCCGGGATTTAGCTGTGCCGCTACGCTGGCGGCCGGTTGGGGAAATGGACAACTCTGGTTTTAGAGCGGGGATGACTGTAATTGCCTTGGAGGGGATTACATTTACCTTGGGAGCGGGAGCGCCGGCGTTGACCATGCCGAACGATTCCTTGAGCGACTGCATGACCTCCTCGACCTTTTTCTTGTCACTCTGCCCCATGGCATACAGAACAACAAACACGGCAAACAATAGGGTGATGAAGTCGGCATAGGATACCAGCCAGCGTTCGTGATTGACATGCTTTTCAGGTTCTTTCTTTAGTGCCATGTCCGTTTAGTGTCCGCCCACGAAGGCCTTGAGCTTCTGCTCGATGAAGTGGGGGTTCTCGCCGTTCTGAATCGCGATCAGCCCTTCCAGGATCATGACGCGGCGTAACACCTCTTCCTTCATGCGAATCTTCAGCTTGGTTCCGATCGGGAGACAGATGATGTTGGCCACTATCAGGCCGTAGATGGTTGCAACGAATGCAACCGCAATACCGCCTCCCAGTTTGGATGTGTCGGAGAGGTTGCCCATGACGTGGATCAGGCCGAGAACGGCCCCGATGATACCTATGGTCGGGGCAAAACCGCCGGCCGCTTCATAGAATTCAACGCTGTGTTTGGTGTGGTCTTCGTAGGCCATGATATCCGCTTCCAGGGTCTCGCGAAGCTTCTGGGGGTCTATGCCGTCCACGACCAGGGAAATTCCCTTCTTGATAAAGGGGTCGCGGGCGTTCTGGGCTTCCTGCTCAAGTGAAATCAAGCCGTTGCGTCTGGCTTTGGTGGCATAGTTGATGATGTCTTTTACGACTCCTTCGTGATCCACCTTGTTGGGAAGAAAGGCGCCTTTGACCGCTTTCAGAGCATTGATGATCGCCGGAAGCGGAAAGCAGACGAAAGTTGCGCCAAAGGTGCCACCCAGAACGATCATGGCGGCAGTCGGCTGGATCAGGGCCGATATGTGTACTCCTTCGAGTGCGGCGCCACCGAAAATCGCGCCGAAGCCCATCACCAATCCTATAATGGTTGCTAAATCCATACGCTAATAATCCCGACTGTGGAATGGAGTGCGATCGTGAGTGTTCCTGGTGGCCGGGCAGATTGCCTCTTTGGCGATTGAGACTCGCTGGAACAGGTCTATCCGCTGCCTGTGCAGATATTTCCTGCCGTTGGAGTTCTGGGCTCTTCGGATTACCCTGGAGCGGAAAGCCACGACTCTGCTGATAATCGAGTCGGCTCGCTCCATGACGATATAATGATTGCCGTTGAAAAGTGTAATAACGGTATCGGGAGTTTCCTCAATACTGATAATATGATCCGGATTGAGGTACATGAGCTGTTTGTCCATACGCGTCAATGCAATCATGCCGACTCCTCTAACTGAATGAACACTTTCCTATAAATATTAAAAACAGCGCGTGGTCAAGAGTTTTTTAGCGATGCGCCGGCCTGATAGCCCTGATTGGGATCAAAGTCTGGCGTCAATTGCGTCGAAGTCGATGTACTTCTCGGCTATCGAGTTTATAAGCGCAATCTTTTCATGGTCTTCAGGCCCGATTTTTGAAACATGTTCCCGCAGCTGATAGAACACTTCCGATGAGGTCTCTTCGATGCGGATGTAGGGAATGCCGCTGTCATCGATAATCCGTTGGGTAATATCGGAGATCGGCGCATGACCACCGATAACCAATCCCGCCAGCCGTTTTTTAAATTCGGGAATATTGTACAGGGATGATGCGGTGACCATGAGTTCATCCCGTGAGCTGGTCACAATCAGGAGCGTCGAATCTTCCAGGTTGTCGATAACCCGCTGGGAAGAGGCTGCGCCGAGCTGGATCGTGTGGCAGATGCGGCTTTGCTCGGACGAGTCGCCCAGAAGTGGCTGCCTGAGGAGAGTTGCCACATGCAGCAGGGTAGGATCAGCCAATGTGGGAGAATAGTTGAATGCGCCGGTGACGAGCAGTTTGTTTGCCGCAAATGCCTTGTTGAGATAGGTCATTGCATTGGCGCGTTTTTCAGTGACCAGCTTGTTGGGCATGATAACCCTGACGTTGGCCTTTTCCCTCTCATACAGAGCCAGGTTGAGTTCGACTGCGTCAATCACATTGCCAATGCCGCCACCGGTTACCAGAAGAGCGGGTGCGTCCAGCATCGCGGCTACTCTGGCATTGTTCGCTCCGACCACGGAACCGACGCCACCGTGTCCGGCCCCTTCAATGATAAGGAAGTCATACTTGCGCTCCAGTTCGGCGCAGGCATTCAATATGGTTTGTCGCGGGGAGGATATGTCAATTCCGCCATCGAGAAAGCGGCGGGTTGTACCGGCCGACAGCGTCATCGGCGACATCAGGGCAACATCCTCTTCAACGCCGAATACGGTGGCAAACATCGCTGCATCCTTATCGACGGTATGGCCGTTGAATTCGATACACTTGGGGCCGATCGGCTTCATGAAGCCGACTCTCGCGTATTTTTTGCGGGCAAGGTGCATTAATGACAGGCTTATGGTTGTCTTGCCGCAATGTTGTCCGGTCGCTCCAATAAAAATCTTTCGACATGCCATGGCAGTTCCTCAACTGGGTTGGTTATCTGCTGATAGTTCCTTGAAATAACAGTTGAAAACGTCTTCTCCGGAATGGAACCGCAGGAATCTCACGCCCATGCCGCTTTTTTTAACCAGATGGAACAGATTCTGGGGCACCTTCTTGGCCCACATTACCCGGGCTTCAATTTCAACAGTCCGGTGATCTGATAGTTCCAGCACTATTCTGATCTTTGTGTTTGGTGGCACGATGTTTGGGGTTTTGATAAACATTCCGGTCATGGAAATGTCTTCCGTAAATGCGACCCGGCTGGCTTCATCAATTCCAAAGCGAACTGTAATGCGTTTTTTGTGGCGCTTTATGTCACGCTTTTCGGCCATTTTTCACTACTCCGGATGTGGAATTGCAGGGATCGCAACCATGACTTCGGCACAATGCCAGAAATATACCACAATTTCAATGCAACTCACGCTAAGGTTAAAAATATATTGCACTTTGCGATCATTCATGTTCATAAAATTGGGTTGACAGAGATGCGGTAATCATCTAGTTTGACGAAAAGCTGGGGGAGTTTCGACTGAGAGCGGTATGCCACCGCGACCCTTCGTACCTGATCCGGGTAATGCCGGCGTAGGGAAGCGCGCCGATAGATTTTCAATAGCCGCTTCCGCGGCTTTTTTCTTTTGTGGAGAGTGTGGTATGCATATCATCCTGAATGGGGAGCGTTCGGAACAACAGGACGGCCTTTCGATTACCGGACTTTTGGCCGGTTTGGGTATCGGTCTGGAGCGGGTTGCGGTCGAAGTGAACCTGGACATCGTCCCCAAGGCCAGTTACGACACCCACATGCTTTCAGACGGGGATAGAATAGAGATAGTCCATTTCGTGGGCGGGGGATAGTTAAAATGACAGATAATACCGATAAACTTGTAATTGGTGGACGGGAGTTCAGTTCGCGGTTGATGGTGGGAACCGGCAAATATGCCAGCTTTGAACAGACCGCCAGGGCGCTTGAAGTTTCGGGCGCGCAGATTATCACCGTGGCGGTGCGCCGGGTCAATCTCGACCGCAGCAAGGAATCGCTGCTTGATTATATCGATCCCCAAAAATATACCCTGCTGCCGAATACGGCCGGTTGCTATACCGCCGACGATGCCATTCGTACCTGCCGTCTGGCGCGCGAGGCTGGCATGTCCGACTTTGTCAAGCTTGAGGTGCTGGGGGACGAGAAAACTCTTTTCCCTGACAACGAGGAACTCCTCAAGGCCGCCAAGGTTTTGGTGAGTGAGGGCTTTACTGTACTGCCCTACTGCAGCGACGATGTTATCCTCTGCAAGAAGCTTGAAGATCTGGGGTGCGCGGCGGTTATGCCTCTGGGAGCGCCGATCGGCAGCGGCCTGGGCATTCGCAATCCGTACAATATCAAGATTATTCTTGAAAATGTGAAGATCCCGGTCATCGTAGATGCCGGTGTCGGCTGCGCGTCCGATGCCGCAATCGCGATGGAGCTTGGCTGTGACGGCGTGCTGATGAATACCGCAATCGCCGGCGCCGGTGATCCGATCGCAATGGCTGAAGCGATGAAACTGGCGGTGATTGCGGGGCGTCTCTCCTACAAAGCCGGCCGGATTCCGCGAAAATTGTACGCCAACGCCTCAAGTCCGCTGGACGGCATGTTCCTATGAGCGTGTGATGGTCGATTTCAATCTCTATCTGATAACTGACCGGACTCAGACGGCAGGGAGGGAACTCCCTGCCGTTGTCGCAGATACTCTCGCGGCAGGAGTGCGGTCGGTTCAGCTACGCGAAAAGGATCTTCCGGCGCGCCGGCAGTATGAGCTGGCTTTGCTGATGCGTTCAATCACCAGGGCATACAATGCCCGCCTGTTGATCAACGAACGCATCGACATCGCCCTGGCCGTTGGCGCTGATGGTGTGCATGTCGGCGCGGACAGTCTGCCGGTGGCAGAAGTGCGAAAATTGCTGGGTACGGAACTGCTGATCGGATATTCAGCCCATTCCGTAGCTGAAGCGTTGCAGGCGGAGCGCGATGGAGCAGATTTCGTCACATTCGGCCCGGTTTACCAGACCCCGTCCAAATTGAAGTACGGGGACCCGGTCGGTGTGCCGCAGCTTGCCTTTGCGGCCAGTGCTCTTACAATTCCAGTATTTGCACTGGGGGGTGTCAAAATATCGACAATTGCGGAAGTCATGTCCAGCGGTTGCCATGGTGCGGCCATGATTTCCGGGATCGTTTCTGAGCCGGACCCAAGCAATGCAGCCAGATTGCTGCTTGAAAAGATAGAGAAGCATGCCACACGCCACTGATTCATGCCTTCATCCCCAGCTCCGTATCAACTCATACGGCCACTATCTGCGTAACCGCTTCGGCTGCAGGGTGAGCAAGGTCAATGTGGATGCCGGCTTCACCTGTCCCAACAGGGATGGCAGCAAGGGGAGCGGCGGCTGCATCTATTGCAACAACAGCTCTTTCTCTCCAAAGGACACGCGTTCGATCATACCGCTGGAAGAGCAGATGGAGCACGGCATGGCTTACCATCGCATCCGCCTCGGCTCTCAGAAATTTATCGTCTATTTTCAGAAGTACACCAACACCTACGCCTCGGTTGATCTTTTGGCCGGCCTTTATCGGCGCGCTCTCGCGCATCCCGACGTGATCGGCATATCGGTCGGAACCCGCCCCGACTCACTGACCGATGAAGCCTTGGAGTTGTTGACCGCAATTGCGCAAGATAAGTATGTATGTCTTGAGCTGGGGTTGCAGTCTATGGATGACGGGATTTTGACGCGTATCAACCGCGGGCATACACTGGAGGATTTTGTCGCCACGGCGCGGCGGTCTGCTGGTCGGAATTTTGACATATGCGCCCATCTTATCTATGGATTTCCTGGCGAAACCGCTGAAGAGTTTCTGAAGAGTGCCGAACTGATCGCTTCGCTTCCGATTGATTCGGTAAAGCTGCACCAGTTGCACGCGGTGGATGGCACCGAGCTGGCTCGGATGTATCGGCGCGGCGAGTTCGTGCCGTTGACGCTTGCCGAATATGTGGCCGTTGCCGCTGATTTTCTGGAGCGACTTCCCGCGCGAGTTACGGTGCAGCGCCTGTACGGCTCGGCTCCGCTTGGTATCCGGGTAGCGCCGCAGTGGGGTCTCAAGAACAACCAGATGTGGTTTGCCGTGCTGAACGAGTTGCGCCGGCGCGGCACATGGCAAGGTTCAAAATTGTAATAAAGGAGAACATCATAATGTCCGAACTAAGAGTCCGCTTTGCCCCGAGTCCGACCGGTTACCTGCACGTTGGCGGAGCCCGTACCGCGCTGTTCAACTGGCTTTTGGCAAGAAAGCAGGGTGGCACATTCATCCTGCGCATTGAGGATACCGATGTGGAGCGCTCCACCAAGGAGTCCGTGGACGCAATTCTGCAAGGGATGCAGTGGCTTGGCCTGGAGTGGGACGAAGGGCCTTTCTACCAGTCGGACAACTTCGAGCTGTACAAGGAGCATGTCAGGAAACTGCTGGATGAAGGTAAGGCCTACAAGTGCTTCTGCAGTGCCGATGAACTGGAAAGGAAACGTGAACTGGCGATGAAAGAGGGGCGCAAGCCCAAGTACGACGGCACCTGCCGTGATCGCACTGACCAGCCCGACGCTCCGCATGTGGTGCGCTTTCGCGCTCCGCAGGGGGGGGAAGTGGCCTTTGATGATCTGATCAAGGGGCGGATCGCGTTTCCGGCCGAGGAGTTGGACGATCTTGTAATACAACGTACTGACGGTACTCCGACCTACAACTTCTGCGTGGTGATCGACGACGCCAGCATGCGCATAACCACGGTCATCCGCGGCGATGACCATGTCAACAACACTCCGCGCCAGATTCAACTCTACCAGGCGTTGGGTTTCCCTGTACCGCAGTTTGCCCATGTGCCGATGATTCTCGGCGCCGACAAGGCGCGGCTCTCCAAGCGCCACGGCGCCACCAGCGTAATTGCCTACCGCGATATGGGCTTCCTGCCGGAAGCGCTGCTAAACTACCTGGTACGTTTGGGGTGGAGCCATGGTGATGACGAAATCTTCAGTCTGGACGAGATGATTCAAAAATTTGACGTAAATAACGTGGGACGATCGGCTTCGGTATTCAATACTGAAAAGCTGCTCTGGCTGAACGCCCATTACATAAAAAACTGCGATACGGAACGGCTGGCGGACCTGTTACTGCCGCATCTATCCAGACGTGATGTGACAACTCTAAGTGGCCCGGACCTGATGCTGGTGGTCAAAACCCTGCAGGAGCGTGCCCAGACCCTGGAAGAGATGGCCGAACGGGCCGTGTTTTATTACAATGCGCCGCAAAGCTACGATGAGGCCGCGCTGGCCAAATTCGAAAAGGGACATCTGCTGGCGGTGTTCGCGGCTGTAGCCGGAAAACTGTCGGCATCTTCCGTGGCGGATGCAGCCGGTATTGACGCCCTCTTCAAGGAAATCTGCAGCGAAAACGGCTGGAAGATGCCACAGGTAGGGCAGCCGGTCAGGATCGCCCTGTCGGGTGGCACCCAGGCGCCAGGCATCGGCGAGATCATCAATGTTCTGGGGTGTGACGAGGCGATCAGACGACTTCAGTATGCCGCTGCTTGCCTGTCATCAAAATAGCCGATAAGTAATATTTCAGTACAACAAGGAGGGGCAATTCCGTAAAATCAGGAATTGCCCCCCTTGTTTTCATCATGCCGGATTAAACCGGTTTCTGAGCCACTTCACAGAATTATTCGACAAAGACCACCCGGTTTCTGCCGAGCCTCTTGGCCTCGTACATGGCCCCATCGATACGCTTGACGAAACTGGTCAGATCCTCTCCGGAATGGTAGCTGCCGCCACCAATGCTGATGCTCATATTAACACAGATTCCGTCGGCTGGTGAAAACGTGGTACGTTCGAAATTCTGCCGGATCCTCTCCGCAACAATCACCGCTTCCCCCGGTTCGGTTTCCGGGAAAAGCACGATGAACTCTTCTCCTCCATAACGGTAGGCGGAGTCAACTCCCCTGATGCCATCCCTGATGATATCCGCCAGCCTGGCCAGTACCCGATCACCGTCGATATGTCCGTAAGAGTCGTTGAACTTCTTGAAATTGTCAACATCAAGCAGAATCAGCGAGAGTGGCGACGCATAACGGTTGCAACGCTCGATCTCCTCTCTGGCGCGGCCGAAAAAGTGACGTGAATTGTATAGTCGGGTGAGCCCGTCGGTTATGCTGAGCTCGCGGAAAAGCCGTTCACTCTCTTTCAGCGCCAGTTCGGCTTTTCGTCGTTCAGAGATGTCTTGAAGCGTCTCTATTGCGCCGATGATCTGCCCGATCGAGTCTCTTAGAGGGGCTGCTGTAAAATAGAGCCATTTGCCGGCATCACCGAAATGCGGAAAGAAATCCTCTGCTTCGAAGGCTCCGTTAATAACCTTTGAATGCAGGTATTTGCCACCATAATGTCTCGCCACCATGTCTTCAATGACCCTGTCCACTATCAGGTCGGCCATGACCGGTCGCTCGGAAGTGTAGAAAGCCCGCCATTGCTGGCGGGTGCCGATTACTTCGTCAGCAGCTACGCCGGTAATATTTGCACAGGCCTGGTTCCAGTGTGTGACAATGTGATTCTTGTTGATTACGAAGGTGGGGATGGTTATCCCTTCGACAATATGCTGCAGCCGTTCCTGGCTTTCACACAAAGATAGAGTCGCTTCTTCGCGTAAACGCCGCTCCCGGCTGGATGCGACCACCCTGATTAATACATAAGGTAGTATTCCCAGGTAGGCGTTATAGGGATCCTTGATGATATAGTCATTTACTCCGGCCTTCAGCGCTTCAGCGGCTATCCCTTCAAGGCCGCTGCCGACGAGGATCACCAGCGGCAGCGGGATGGCGGCCGCCAGTACTTTCCTGCATAATTCCAGGCCGTCCAGGCAGGGGGGGTGGTGATTGACCACGACCACATCGAACGCCAAGCAGTCCTTGGCAGCAGTGCTGAAAGCCTCGTTTGTGCAACTGCAATCAGTGATGGAGTATTCGACTTTTTCCTGATTCGGGATCTGCCTTAAAGATGCACGATCATGTTCATTGTCAACGACAAGCAGAATGTTGATGCGTTGCGGACTTTCGTGCGTTTTCATGGTATCCTCCCGGCTGTCGTCACGATAGGGGCTCTTGCGGGGGTATTGTCACACTCTGCGTCGCGTGTTACTTTTGAAGCTCATGACACCTTTGACGGCATCGTCAGTCAGTATGTTTCAGTATACTAAATAACCGGCAGCTTTCAAACACTGTTTAACTGGATTTGTGGCCATGTCCCATTTTAATCTTGCAACCTCATACATCCCGCGAGGTGACCAGCCCCAGGCTATCAATGAACTGGTGGAAGGCATTGAGCGTGGGGATCCGCATCAGACCCTGCTAGGCGTTACCGGCTCCGGCAAGACATTCACGATTGCCAACGTGATCGCCCGTACCGGTCGGCCGGCCTTGGTGCTGGCCCCGAATAAAACCCTGGCGGCCCAGCTGTACGGCGAGTTCAAGGAGCTTTTCCCGGACAATGCGGTTGAATATTTTGTTTCCTACTATGACTACTACCAGCCCGAAGCCTACATTCCCGCCAGCGATACCTTCATAGAGAAGGATTCGGCGATCAACGACGAGATCGACAAAATGCGCCACTCCGCCACCCGCAGCCTGCTGACCCGGCGGGATGTGATCATCGTGGCATCGGTCTCCTGTATCTACGGCATCGGCTCGCCGGAAGCGTATTCCAGTCTGCACATTTTCTTTCACCAAGGTGAAGATTACGGACGTGACACGCTGCTGAAAAAACTGGTCGAGATTCAGTACGAGCGTAATGACATGGATTTCCACCGTGGAACTTTCCGGGTGCGGGGGGATGTGGTTGAGGTCTTTCCTGCCTATGACAGTGAAAAGGCGCTCAGGATCGAATTTTTTGGCGATGAGATCGAAACGATCAGTGAAATAGATCCGTTGAGGGGAACGGTGCTGCACAGGCTGTCAAAATGCGCGATCTATCCCGCATCACATTATGTTTCAAGCCGGGAAACCATGGGAAAGGCCATTGAGCAGATCCGGATCGATCTTGGTGATCGCATCCGGTATTTTCGTGCCGAAAACATGCTGCTGGAAGCCCAGCGTCTCGAACAGCGCACTTTTTTTGATATCGAGATGATGGAGGAGATGGGTTTCTGCCAGGGGATCGAAAACTATTCCCGCTATTTCGATGGCCGTCAACCGGGCGACCCTCCCTACACTCTGATCGACTACTTCCCGGATGATTTCGTGCTGTTTGTGGACGAATCTCACATTACCATCCCACAGACCGGGGCTATGTACCGCGGTGACCGTTCCCGCAAGGATACGCTGGTCAATTTCGGTTTCCGCCTTCCGGCGGCGCTGGATAATCGGCCGCTCAACTTTCAGGAGTTCGAGGCGCGTATCCGGCAGGCGGTGTACGTCTCCGCCACCCCGGCCGATTACGAACTTGAGAAAAGCGGCGGTGTATTTGTCGAGCAGATCATCCGTCCGACCGGGTTGGTGGATCCGGTGATAGAGATCAGGCCGGCGACGGCAGGCAAATCACATCCTGACGCTCTCCTTGAAGGAGAGGGGGGCGGTTTCGGCCAGGTCGATGATCTGCTGCACCAGGTGCGCGAAACCGTAGCCAGGGGCGAACGGGTGCTGGTGACGACCTTGACCAAGCGCATGGCGGAGGAACTGACCAACTACTATCGCGAGTTGGGTGTGCGTGTCCGGTATCTGCACTCGGACATAGACACGATTGAGCGGATGCAGATCCTGCGTGATCTGCGGTTAGGCGAGTTTGACGTGCTGGTGGGCATCAACCTGCTGCGCGAGGGCTTGGATCTGCCCGAGGTGTCCCTGGTGGCTATTCTGGACGCCGACAAGGAAGGCTTCCTGCGTTCGTCCCGTTCACTGATCCAGACCTGCGGTCGCGCCGCCCGCAACATCCACGGCAGGGTGCTGATGTACGCCGACAGCGTGACCCGCTCCATGCAGACCTGTATAAATGAGACCGACCGTCGTCGTGTCCGGCAATTGGAGTATAACCGGGAATACGGCATCACTCCGGAATCGATCCGGAAGGAGATGCGTGCTATCCTGGGTTCGATAGAGGAAAAGGACTACTATACTCCGCCCGGGGATGTGGCTGAAGCGAGCGAGATTTACGGCGTTGCGCCCAAGGATATACCGAAGCAGATCAAAAAAACACGTAAGGAGATGCTGGCGGCAGCCAAGGATCTCGATTTTGAAAAGGCCGCGACTTTAAGGGACAGGTTGAGGAAGCTGGAGGGAATTGAACTGGCATTGCGTTGAGCCACTTTTTTGTGCGGAAGTTGGTGGAAATAAAAGAGGAGAAATGCGCCATTGCATTTCTCCTCTTTCAGCACGGTTCTGAATCAAATCAGATTACTTGTGGCATTCCTTACAGCTGGTTGGGCCCTTCTTCATGTCGGAGTGGCAGCCTTTGCAGCTCTTGTGTGCCCAGTCCTTGCCGAAACCTTCGATTTTGCCGGCGCCCTTCTCATGGCACTTCTTGCAGTCTTTCAGGGCTTCCTGGTGGGCCTTGTGGTTAAACTTGACGCCTTTTTTCATTTCGATTACGTCGCCGGCAAATGCGGTTCCTGCAAAAGCTACCATGGCAATCATTGCTACTAAAGTCTTTTTCATCCTGTATCTCCTTGTTATGTTTTTTTTCCGCACAAAAGCGCAGGAAAGATGTATTCGTGATTATCGACAACAAAATCATGACGTATACGGCTCAGAGTTTTAACCGTATAACATATCAATCGAGAAAAAGTAAATACCATTTTAAAATCATAATTGTTATTAATTATTAAGACTTTCGCGTTTTATACTGCAATGATCCGAGGGCGCGCATAAGCTCCGGCCCAAGTTTGCAGGCTTGGCGCCGATAGCTTATTTTTTGTGACAGTCGTTGCAGCCTGTCGGCCCCTTTTTCATTTCGATATGGCAGCCCTTGCATGTCTTGTGAGCCCAGTCCTTGCCGAAGCCGGCAATTTTTCCAGGTCCCTTCTCGTGGCACTTTTTGCAATCTTTAAGCATCACCTGGTGTTTTTTGTGCGGGAACTTTACTCCGCGCTTCAATTCGATTACATCGGCGGCAATGGCTGTTCCGGAAAAAGCGACCAAAGCGAACATGGCAATGACAGTTTTTTTCATCAGTAGTTCTCCTTTTTGATGGTTTCCGTGAATACCAAAAAGCTGAGTGACTTCTATACTACATTTCACATGCCAATACATCACATTTATTTAAAACCATCGTGATTACAACAAGTAATTGAAAAGGTTTGAGCCGATGGCCGGTTTGCATACCGCAATTGCGGTGGCGTTGTTTCTATTTGCGACATTGCCGGATTTAATTTTCTTGCCAGAGACGATTCGCTTTTGTAAAGTCCAACCACTGCAACAACTGCACAAAATAGAAAATACGGAGGAACAGGCCAATGCGGCATATCGGTAACAAAAAGGGTTTTACGCTGATTGAGATCATGGTTGTAATTGTCATTCTGGCGCTGTTGGCGGCACTGGTCGGTCCCAAACTTATGGGGCGCACCGACGATGCCAAAATTACCGACGCCAGGGTACAGATAAAGAACATCGAAACCGCGCTAAAACTCTACAAGCTGGACAACGGTAATTACCCCACAACCGAGCAGGGGCTGGCTTCGCTGGTTACCAAGCCGACGGTCGGCGTCATACCAAAGAGCTATAAAGAGGGGGGCTACCTGGAGAGCAAAAAAATACCTAAAGACCCCTGGAGTAATGATTATCTGTATGTGTCGCCAGGCGAACATGGCGATTACGATCTCTTCTCATATGGCGCGGATAGCGTAAAAGGTGGCGAGGGGAAAAACGCCGACATCTCCAACTGGGATACAAAATAAGAAAGCGTTTCTCATAATATAGTTGATATTTTGAAAATCTGCGCTATAGTCTGATCCTCTAAACGGTTATTTTTATTGTAAATAAACGTTTTTAGTGAGTGTAAATCGCGTAAGCGTTAACTATCAAAGAGGAGGCAGCACAATGGCGCAGAAGTTCGTGTATTTCTATGGTAATGGTCAGGCAGAGGGTCGGGCCGATATGAAAAACCTGCTGGGGGGCAAGGGGGCCAATCTGGCCGAAATGACCAGCATCGGTCTTCCGGTACCTCCCGGATTTACCATCACCACCGAAGTATGCACAGAGTATTATAAAAACAACAGTACCTATCCCGCCTCACTGGCCGCCGAAGTCGCCGTCAACCTGAAAGAAGTTGAAAAGTTGATGGGCCGTACCTTTGGTGATCCCCAAAATCCGTTACTTGTTTCCGTCCGTTCCGGCGCCCGGGCCTCCATGCCCGGCATGATGGACACCATCCTCAACCTGGGTCTCAACGATACCACCGTGCAAGGCATCATCTCCCAGAGCGGCGATGAGCGCTTCGCCTACGACGCCTACCGCCGTTTCGTCCAGATGTACTCCGATGTTGTGATGGGGATGGACAAGCACGTTCTCGAACACCTGCTGGAAGAGAAAAAACACGAAAAGGGTGTGCATCTGGATACCGAACTGAGCGCTTCCGACTGGAAAGACCTGGTGGCCGCATTCAAGGCCGCCATCAAGGAAGTGCTGGGAGTTGCTTTTCCGGAAGAGCCTGAGGCCCAATTGTGGGGCGCCATCAGCGCCGTGTTCGGATCGTGGATGAATCAGCGCGCGATCACCTATCGCCGCCTTAACAATATCCCGGCCGAGTGGGGCACTGCGGTAAACGTACAGTCTATGGTATACGGCAACATGGGTGACGATTGCGCCACAGGAGTCGCTTTTACCCGCGATCCTTCCACCGGTGAAAACTATTTCTATGGCGAGTATCTGGTCAACGCCCAGGGCGAGGACGTGGTCGCCGGTATCCGCACTCCCCAGCCGATCAACCGCGCCAAGGCGACCACTCTGCCGCCGATGGAAGAGGTGCTGCCGGAATGCTACAAGCAGCTGGCCAGTATTCGCGACATCCTTGAGAAACATTACAAGGATATGCAGGATATCGAGTTCACGATAGAAAAAGGCAAGCTCTTCATGTTGCAGACCAGAAACGGCAAGCGCACCGCGCCGGCCGCGATCAAGATTGCGGTCGATATGGTTCGCGAGGGGCTGATCGACGAAAAGACCGCCGTACTGCGCGTGGCCCCGTCACAGCTCGATCAGTTGCTGCATCCGTCTCTTGATCCGAAGGCCGAGAAGAACATTATCGCAAAAGGTCTGCCGGCCTCACCGGGCGCAGTTTCGGGAGAGGTCATCTTTACCGCCGATGAAGCGGAAGCGGAAGCCAAGACCGGCCGCAAGGTGATCCTGGTCCGTGTCGAGACCTCACCCGAAGACATCCACGGGATGCATGCCGCCCAGGGAATCCTGACCGCTCGTGGCGGCATGACCTCCCACGCCGCGGTCGTGGCCAGGGGCATGGGCAAGTGCTGTGTAGCCGGCTGCGGCGACATCAAGGTTGATTATGCCAACCAGTGCTTCACGACCCGCAACGGCACAGTAGTCAAGCGCGGTGACATCATCACCCTGGATGGCTCGCTGGGCGAGGTTATCCTGGGCGATGTGCCGACCGTGTCTCCCCAGCTGACCGGAGATTTTGCCCAGTTGATGCAGTGGGCCGACAAGTACCGTACGATGAAAGTCCGTACCAATGCCGACACGCCGCACGATTCCAAGGTGGCGCGTGAGTTCGGAGCCGAAGGTATCGGCCTGTGCCGCACCGAGCATATGTTCTTCGACGCCGAGCGTATCGCTGCGGTGCGCGAGATGATCCTGTCGGAAGATCTGGAAGGGCGCGAACTGGCGCTGGCCAAAATCATGCCGATGCAGAAAGGTGACTTCATCGGTATCTTCCGTGAAATGAAGGGGCTGCCGGTCACGATCCGCCTGCTTGACCCGCCTCTGCATGAATTCCTGCCCCAGGAAGAGCGGGATATCGAGGATCTGTCCAAGACCATGAAGGTGCCGGTCAACGCCATCAAGCACAAGATCGAGTCATTGCACGAGTTCAACCCGATGCTGGGTCACCGTGGCTGCCGTCTGGGAATCACCTATCCCGAAGTTTACAACATGCAGGTGCGGGCAATCATGGAGGCGGCCTGCGAACTGGTCAAGAATGAAGGTTTCAGCATCGTGCCGGAGATCATGATCCCGCTGATCGCCACAGTCAAAGAGCTGTCGGTTCTCAAGCAGAACGCGGTGGAGATCTGTGACGAGATTATCGCCCAGTACGGAGTCAAGGTCGAATACCTGATCGGCACGATGATCGAGCTGCCCCGCGCCGCGCTGACAGCCGATGAAATTGCCACCGAGGCAGAATTCTTCTCCTTCGGCACCAACGACCTGACCCAGACCACCTTCGGCCTGTCACGCGACGACGCCGGCAAGTTCCTGCCGTTCTATGTCGATAACGGCATCCTGCCGGAAGACCCGTTTGTCTCGCTGGACCAGACCGGCGTCGGCAAGCTGGTCAAGATGGCCTGTGAGCTGGGACGCTCCACCCGCGCCAACATCAAACTCGGCATCTGTGGTGAGCATGGCGGCGATCCGGCCTCGGTGATCTTCTGCCACAATGTCGGGCTTGATTATGTATCCTGTTCGCCTTTCCGGGTTCCCGTAGCCCGCCTGGCGGCGGCCCACGCGGCAATCGCCAAGTAGCAGCATCACGCGGTACAAAACAAAAAAAGGATGGGCCGGTTACGGACCATCCTTTTTTTGTCTCGGCTGTGGTTATTCAAACAGCAGGCTGTCCTGCCGGTGGATTATTTCTCTCCGAACACCAGCGCGCTGAAGATGTAGATATCGCAGTCACCGCTCCAGGCGTCTTCCGGCAGGCCGGCCTTGATGCAGGTGTGACGCAGGAACTGATCACGGTTCCAGCCGTATTCGGTGGCTACTTGCGGCAGCAATACCCCGCGATAGCTTCCCTTGACGATGTAGATGCCATGAGTGCCGACATGGATCTGATCGACCGAAGAGATCCTCTCCAGCGGTGAGAGCACCGAAATGTCGATTTCGAAGTCGTTCAGGTCGTGTGACTTCATCGGGTAGAAGCGCGGGTCGCGGGTCGCGGCCGATACCGCCATCTCCTGGACCAGTTTGTAAAGCGGCTGATCGGAGATGAAGTTGCCGATGCAACCGCGCAGCTGCCCCTTCTGCTTGATCGTCACAAAACAGCCGGATTGCAGGTTGAGCCCTGCTGACGCGGTTTCGATTACCGGAACGTTTCCGCAGGTCACATACTCGACAACAGCATCCCGTGCGATCTTCAACAGTTGTTTCTGCTCACTCTTCGTCAAAAGTTCCGCCATGATATTCTCCTCCATCGGCCTGAAAATCTAGGAGTAGTTCTTTCTCCGGAACAGCCCGGTCTTGATGCTGACAATCCGGTCGAGGAAAAGTACCCCGTCCAGATGGTCCATCTCGTGCTGCAGGGCAACCGCCTCGAAACCGCTGGCGGTGATCTCACGGCTGCTGCCGTCGCTTTCGCTGAAACGGACCGTCACCTCCGTGGCGCGGTCCACATCACCGGTATAGTCGGGGACGCTCATGCACCCCTCGCGCATCACGGCGAGACCGCTGCGGGCGATAATCTCGGGGTTGATCATGCAGAGCAGGCCGTGGTTGTTCTCTTTGCCGAGGCGGTTCTTGGACACGTCCACGACGCAGACCCGCAGGGTTACGCCGATTTGGGAGGCGGCCACGCCGACCGAGCCCGGACCGGCATGCATCGTATCCACCAGATCCCGGATCAGGCCGGCTATGCACTGGTCGATGACCTCGACCCGCTTGCAGAGTTTTTTCAAGACCGGATGCGGGTATTTCAAAATAGGTTGAACCGCCATGGTCAGAAGGCCACCGGTGTCACAACGCGCACGCCGATTTCCACGTTCAGCTCTTTTTTCAGCTTCTCCAGCAGCTTTTCGACCCCTTCGGGGGTCTCCCCCTGTGGCAGCGCCACCTCCAGCATCAGCACATAGACCGGTTCTTGCGGCGTGCCAATCAGTTTGGTGTTGAGATCCATGATGTTGATATTGCGTCCGGCCAGTTCGCGGGTGACGCGGTAGACGATTCCCGGTTGGTCGGCACCATAGACCGAGATGATGCAGATTTCGCTGTCGGTCTCTTGTCGGATGATTTCATCGGCGTGCAGGGTGCGCACGGCCAAAGACATCCCCAGCGCGTCGCAGGCCGGTTTGAGCTCGTCGAACAGGCGGGCCTTGCTGAAGGGGCGCTGATGGGAAACTATCAGGATCATGGCAAACTCGCCTGCCAGCATCGTGCAGCTGGAGTCGGCCAGGTTGCACCCCAGGCGAAACAGCCCTTCGGTGATGCCGGCCACGATCCCGGGGCGGTCCTTGCCGACCACGGATACGGCGTAATGCAATGTTTCCGGCTGTGGCGTCATAATTAACCTCCAACGATAATGTTGCGAATGTGGTTATCATCATTCGATTTCATCTGCAAATGTTTTTTGGAATCGGGTATATTACCCCGCATCTGTCACAGGAGGAATTGCCATGTCCACCGTTACCACCCGTTCCGTCTGCCCCTTCGACTGTCCCGATACCTGCGGCCTGCTGGTGGAGGTCGTTGACGGCCGCGCGATTAAAGTCAGCGGCGATCCGCAGCATCCCGTCACCAGGGGGCTGCTCTGCCCCAAGATGCTGCATTACGAGCGCAGCGTGCATTCGCCACGCCGTCTGACCGTGCCGTTGCTGCGGAGCGGAGCCAAGGGGGCGGGTGAGTTCAGGCCGATCACCTGGGACGAGGCGATTGAACGGATCTGCTCCCGCTGGAAAGATCTGGCCGCGCGCCATGGCGGCGAGAGCATTCTGCCCTATTCCTATGCCGGCACGATGGGGTTGGTGCAGCGCAACAGCGGCCATCCCTTCTTCCACAAACTGGGCGCCTCCCGCCTGGAACGCACAATCTGCTCCCCGGCCAAGGATGCCGGTTGGAAGGCGTTGATGGGCGACACTCCGGCCATGGACCCGGCCGGGATCGGTCAGAGCGACCTGGTGATTCTGTGGGGCATCAACGCCGTTGCCACCAGCATCCACGCCATGCGCGACGCCATGGAGGCCAGGAAACGGGGCGTGCGCCTGTGGGCGATCGACACCTACAGCACGCCGACCTGCGAGGCTGCCGACGAGGCCTTTATCGTCCGCCCCGGGGGGGACGGCGCTCTGGCGCTGGGCATGATGCATGTGATCGTGAGGGAGGGGTTGACGGATCAGGCCTTCATTGATGCCAACGTACTGGGTTTCGATGACTTTATGGCAAAAATCCTGCCGGACTGCACTCCGGAGCTGATGTCTCCGCTCTGCGGACTTTCTCCGGAGACCATCGAAAGGATGGCAAGGGAATACGCCCGGGCCGGGGCGCCCTTTATCCGTCTCGGCAGCGGACTGACCCGCTACGCCAACGGCGCGATGACCGTGCGCACGATCAGCTGTCTCCCGGCGCTGACCGGCGCCTGGCAGCGTCCCGGCGGCGGCCTGCTGGCTGGGACCTCGACCGGGGCTGCCTTCCCGGTGCATAAGGTTACCCGCGAGGATTTCATCGACAAGCCGACCCGGCTGGTCAGCATGAACCAGCTGGGCGCGGCGCTGACCGAACTCGATTCGCCCCGCGTGATGGGTCTGTATGTCTACCACTCCAATCCGGCCTCGATCGCGCCGGACCAGAATGCGGTCATCAGCGGGCTTTTACGGGACGACCTGTTTACCGTGGTGCACGAGCGCTTCATGACCGACACCGCCCACTACGCCGATATCGTCCTGCCGGCCACCTCTTCGCTGGAGCACCCGGACCTGTACCGCTGCTACGGCGGCTACCACGCCCAGCGCTGCGATGCAGCCATTCCGGCGATCGGTGAAGCCAGGTCCAATTGGGACGTGTTCTGCTTGTTGGCGGAGGGGATGGGGTGGGATGAGCCCTTTTTCCGGCAGTCGGCCGACGACCTGATCCGGCAGCTGGTCGATTATGATACCCCCTGGCGGGATTCCGCGACCACTGAACGGCTGCGCCAGGGCGAGCCGGTGATGCTGACGCCGCCCGGAATTCAGGGACGCGTCTGGCTGACCCCCACCGGAAAGATCGAGATCCTCATCCAACGGGAGCAGGAACCGTTGCCGCGCCTGCTGCCGACCCATGCCGAAGGTGACGGCTTTCCGCTGCGACTGCAGCCGGCCGTGACCCCCCAGGCGCTCAACTCCAGCTTCTATGAACAGGAAGAACTGTGCGGACGTCAGCAGTGCATGGAGCTGCTGATGAACCCGGCCGATGCCTCACGGCGCGGTTTCTCCAGCGGCGATGCGGTGACAGTCTTCAATCGGCTGGGAGAGGTCAGATTTACCCTGAATGTGACGGAACGGGTGCCGCCGGGAACGGTGGTGACCGAAGGGGTCTGGTGGAGCGAGTTCATTGCGGGCGGACGCGGCGTAAACGCGCTGACGTCGCAGCGCCTGACCGACGGCGGGCGGGGAAGCACTCTCTATGATGTGGCGGTGGAGGTAAGGAAAGGGTAAGGTCGCCATTGACTGGATTATGCGCAGCTTAATTGAGGCCTGTTGGTTACCTGGCGATAATTACTTCACAGTATAGTCGCTGTTTCCATTCCCAAAACCTCGCCAACTGCCTGGTACACCTGCCCCAGGGCCTCAGCATCAAGTCGCAGCAGTGGTCCGTCAATCAGACGCTTGTTGTCGATAGCGCGAAGCTGATCAACAAGCAGGTCGGAATCCTTGTTCAGATCTCCACGTGCGACGACGCGCAGGCGGAGAGGTTCGGCATTGTCTACCAGGTTGGTGGTGAGCGGAATGATCAGGGTTGAGGGGTGTCCGGCGTCGAGTAGCGCCTGGTTCTGCAGGATCAGCACCGGCCTGATTTTGCCCGGTTCAGAGCCGCGACCCGGGTTGAGGTTGGCCAGCCAGATTTCGCCGTGATTACGCATGAGGAGCATCCTCAATCTCGTCAAATTCAGTATTCACCCGCATACTTTCCGTCCGCACTTTCAGGCTGGCTTCCATCAGTCTTGTTCTGCGGCGCTGGGAGGCGACCGATGCATTCATCTGCTCCAATGCCTTGCGCACATAGGCGGCACGGGGGATGTGCAACAGCTCGGCAGAGGCGTTAACCTCGTGTAGAAGGTCGTCTGGGAGTCTTAGCGATAGCGTGGTCATATTTGTGCTCCTTTTTGTATCTCACTGGTAAATACTAAAATAAACACGTATTGAAGTCAATATTAACCACTGTGCGCGGGAAGGGGGCAGATTGTCAGATCAGTATTGCTTGTTGCAGACTATTTCCTTCGCAGCACCCGCTTGTCGCCCACCCGGATCGTGACCTTCTCGCTGTCGAAGTGTTCCAACAGCGGAATCAGGAATTTGCGCGACAGACCGGTCAGTTCGCGGTATTCGGGGGGTGTTATCTCACCCTTTTCCCGCAGCAGTGCCACCAGCTTCTCGCGAAGCCCGTCCAGGGCCGAGGTGGAGTAAAACAGGTCGGCCGAGATGCGGGCTATCTGAGCGTTGCGGGTCAGCAGCGCCAGGTTGTCGCGCACGGTTTTCTCGTCACAGCGGAAACGCTCGATGATCTCCTTGACCGTGGGGGGCTCGATGCCTCCCCCGGCGATGAAGGCGGAGATCCTGTTTGCCAGGCCATCGGCAGCGGCGGCGGGGCGGGCGGTCTGTCCGGCCGGACGGATGATGTCGCGGTCGGGAATTACCAGGCCGTCCTTTTCCAGGGCGGTCATCAGCGGGGTGAAAAAACGCGCGTCACTCCGCTTGGGAAGGCGTGTTTTCAGCTCCTCCTTGCCCATGCCCTCCTTGAGCGGATTGGCCGTCAGGAATGAAGTCAGCTCCTGCAAAAGTCCCTGTTTGAGCGTGTCAACGGCGCTCCTGGCCAGGAACAGCCTCGGTTCGCGGGCCATCTGCACGATCTCGCCGGCCGAGAGCAGCGCGGTCAGCGTCGTTTCAACCGCTTTGCGGGGGAATCCGCTGCGCATCAGCACGTCGTCGAAAGTGATGCCGGAGAGCAGGCTCTGGGAGATGATCAGCTGGACGGTGAGCTGCTGGTCGGCGCTGCCGAACGCCTCCAGCAGCTGCAGCGCCTCGTCGTTGCGTCTGCGCCGGCGGGGAGGGAAGGGATCCAGCGTGACTCCGCCGCCGACCGTGATCTGCGGTGAAAAGGCCCGCAGGATGTAACTGTCGCCCGATAGCAGCAGCGCCGGTTCCTTCAGGCGCAGCTGGACGTAGGCGCTTTCGCCCGGCTGCAGCGTGTCGCGGTCCAGCAGGATCACCTGGGCCGGCACCTCGTAGGTGGCCGAATGCAGCCGTACCGTGGCGCGGTGCTTCAGCTCGCGGGGAGCCGAGGCCAGATAGTCCAGGCGCACGTCCACGGTGCGGGTGGCGTGGAACACTCCGCGCGGCGTCACCACGTCGCCGCGATGGACCTGGTCCAGATCGATGCCCTGCAGGTTGACAGCCAGCCGTTGACCGGCCTGCCCCTTGTCCCCCTTGATGCCATGGGCCTGGATGCCGCGCACGCGCCCCTCGCGGCCGGAGGGGAGCAGCTCCAGCTCGTCTCCGATGCCGATCTCACCCGACAGCAGCGTGCCGGTCACCACCGTGCCGAAGCCGGGCACCGTGAAGACCCGGTCCACCGGCAGGCGGAAAGGGCCTTCACGGCGTTTTTCGACCGCCTGCCGCGCCAGTAGCGACAACTGCCGCTTCAATTCGTCCAGCCCTTCGCCGCTGCGGGAGGAAACCGCCACAATCGGCGCTTGCTCCAGAAAACTGCCGGCGACAAAGTCGCGCACCTCTTCCGTGACCAGTTCCAGCCATTCCCGCTCCACGGTGTCTCGCTTGGTCAGCGCCACCAGTCCGCTTTTGACTCCCAAAAGCCGCAGGATGTCCAGGTGCTCGCGGGTCTGGGGCATGATGCCCTCGTCGGCGGCGATCACCAGCATCACCAGGTCCATGCCCCCCACGCCGGCCACCATGGTGCGGACGAACTTCTCGTGTCCCGGCACATCGACGATCCCGAAACAGAGTCCGCCCGGCAGTTCCAGGTGGGCAAAGCCCAGCTCGATCGTGATGCCGCGCGCCTTCTCCTCCTTCAGGCGGTCGGTGTCGATGCCGGTCAGCGCCTTGACCAGCGAGGTCTTGCCATGGTCGATATGTCCGGCGGTGCCGAGGATCAGGTGTTTCATGGCTATTTCAGATGCCTCTCGTGATGGAATTTGCCGCCGCAGTCGTCCTGCCCGCCGCGGATTTTCTCCACCGCGTGACCGATCGTGGCCCAGATCGCACCCAGGTTTTCCACTGCACCCTTGGGGCTGCCGGGCAGGTTGATGATCAGGGATTGCCCGCGGATGCCGGCCACCGCCCGTGACAGCGCCGCCATCGGCGTGATCTCCAGGCTCTTCAGCCGCATCAGTTCGCCCAGGCCGGGAACAAGGCGTTCCGCAACCTTCATGGTGGCCTCGGGGGTCACGTCGCGTGGCGAGACTCCGGTGCCGCCGGTGGTCAGGATCAGGTCGGCCAGATCGGCGTCGGTCCACTCGGTCAGCACCGCCACGATCTGTTCGAACTCGTCCGGGATCACGCGGGCATGCACGGTGCGCACCCCGCGCTCCGCCAGCCAGGCCGCCAGGGCCGGCCCGCTCTCATCGACCCGCTCGCCGCGGGAACCCTTGTCGCTCAATGTCAGGACTGCTGCTCTCATCATGCTTCCTCCCGGCGGTAGACGCCGCTCTTGCCGCCTTCCTTGAAAAGCAGGCTGATTTCACCGATCGTAATCGATTTGTCGCTCCCCTTGCACATGTCATAGACCGTCAGCGCCGCCAGGGCCGCGCCGGTCATGGCTTCCATCTCGACGCCGGTGCGCTCCAGTGCCCTGACCTTGCACTTTACCGTCAGCTGCCCTGGAACTGAGCCCTGCTCGAAATCGACGGTGACATTGTGGATCGCCAGCGGATGTGAAAGCGGGATCAGGTCACAGGTCTTCTTGGCGGCCATGATGCCGGCCAGACGAGCCACGCCCAGCACGTCACCTTTGGCCACGCCACCGCTGTTGATCGCGGCCAGCAGCTCCGGAGACATTCTTACCACGGCCTCGGCCACGGCGGTCCGCATGGTCGGTTGCTTGGCGGAAACGTCCACCATGATGGCATGGCCGCTCTCGTCGAAATGATTGAAGTTCATGATGTTACCTCGCATTAGTAAGTTATCTTTTTATCGCCATAAACCGTAAATCATATTTTTGTCCGGCTATTTTCAATTCTTCCACTAACGGTAAAGGTAAGTTCGATTTGAGGTTTTCTATTTCCAGGGAAAATTCTTTCCTTGCCGTAAGATATTCCTTCCTGTTTAAGGACAAGGAATCCGGAGAATTGATGACCATTGAATTCGTCTTTTCATAGAGTGCATACAGTTTTTGAAGAGTCCTTGCCGCCAGGCTGTACTCTGCCGATGGTTTATCCAATTTCTTCATGATTTTGTCGATTTCGGTTTTCACGGACTTCAAATCGGCCAGCGCCTGGGGATTGATTGTGCCGGTTCTGGGAACAGTGGAAGGTTCAACTCCCCTCCAGGCATTGAAAGTCCCGTTACAAATCATTTCGCCCAAATTCATACCCGATTTGATTGTGTAAAGCGCCCGTACGTAATTTTGTGCGTACTGTTTCCGTAAATGACTTCGATGCTGCATTATTCCGGCAACCAGTGATACCAGGAGCAGAAACGTCATGCAGAGTACAACCACCCTGGCTCGCAACGATGCCTTGCTGAAACTGTCGGGGGCCGCCCGGAGGCGGGAGAGGAGCATGCCCTTTTTTGGGGGGGCGGGTGAGACCGTATCATTTGACCGCAGTTTGTTTAGCGGGGGCGCATTGAACCTAATCAGGACGAAACAGGCAAAGTCGCAGTCGCAGAATGAACATCGCTCGGAAAATGGTTGACCTCTCCTGCATTCCGGACAGTACATGCCGGCCGACCGCAAATGCTCCGGAACCTTGTGTATTCCCTTCGCATCCGGCCAGAAAAAAAATCTCCACCACAATGGGGGTGACGATTTTTTGGGAACACCGATTAGTCCCCTCTTGCAGTCTGAATTAAGTTTCGGAGACGGCACGTTCGTGTCCCCCCTGCCTTGAATCTGCAGCTGATTCGAGATATACGGCCCGGTCTATCTTCAGAAAGGCTTTGACTACCTTGGGATCAAAGCTGCTCCCCGCTTTTTCTTGCAGATAGGAAAAAACTTTGCCAATCTCCCACCCCTGCCGATAGGGGCGGTCGGAATTCAGGGCGTCAAAGACATCGGCAACTGCGAGGATACGCGCCCCCAAAACAATCTCATCGCAGGCCAGGCCAAGGGGATACCCCTGGCCGTCGTACTGCTCGTGGTGTTGGGCCACGATGGGGATAGCCCCATGGTAAGCCATGATCGGTCTCAATATCTCGGCCCCTTTTTCGGGGTGCTTCTTGATAAGTGCATATTCATCTTCCGTTAGTCTGCCCGGTTTATCGAGAATATACTCCGGAACTCCGATCTTACCCATGTCGTGGAGCAGCCCGGCTAATTGGATTAATTCAAGATCACTCGTGGAAAGTCCCATTTCCTTTCCTATTGCCAACGCCAACCTTGTGACGCGTTTGGAATGTCCGGCTGTCCATGGAGATTTTGCATCTACAGTGTTTGCAAGAACCTCTATAGTCCCCCTGTTCAGGAGGTTCAGTTCCTCTATGAGGCGAATGTTGTCCAGCGCTATCGCAATTTCATCAGCAATCTGCCGCGAACGGACCAGTTCCTCCCGAATCCGCTCCGGCGTACTTTGGTATGCGATAGTGAGGATGCCCAGGAAACGTTTCTTGATAATAATCGGCAGCAGAAAGAACTCTCTGGCCCCTTCACTCACCATCGGTGCAAGCAGGGGATTAAAACCTTGTTCAGCACTCACATGCAGACTCTTGCCGGCCGATTGCAGTGACTCGAAATCGATTTCGTTCAGCAACGACCCGAATCGTACGGTCTCGCTGCGGGTACTGCCGGAACCCTTGTTAAAAGCGGTCAGGAGCTGGAAATTGGAGTTTTCATCTGTAAATGAAAGACCTAGCCATTCACAGGAAACCGAATTACGGAAGCGTGACATGACGGCATCGATTATGGTGTCTCGATCGTGGGCCGCCAGTATTCTCTGGACGAGCATTCCCATCTCGCTCAGGCTGTTGAATTGATTCCCCAGCTGCGCCGTCATGTCGTTGAAAGAGAGCGCGAGTTCCTCGAACTCGTCGCCGCTGTCTATCTCAACCCTTGAATGAAAATCCCCGCTGCTGAGACGCCGGGCACCGTCTTTGAGGATGGAAAGTGGCACCAGGCTGCGGCGTATCAGGAGACTGCTTAAGAAGATAACCACAAAGAGGGTTAGAAACACAACGAGCAGGAATGTCGTGATGAAGGAGCGTGCCGGACCCAGTGCGTCCAGCTTGGACTGGTAGGCGACCACTGTCCATGAATCAGCCAGAAAAGCTGGTTTCATGAAGAGTGACCAGGAATTGAGCAGATATTTGTCATCCACCAGTTGCTGTCCTGATTGACCGGTTGATGCTCGCTTCTGGTTTGTGTTGACTAGGGAAGCAAGGGGAGGTGTATTTGGACTGGTGGCGTACAGCTGTTTACCGGACGGGCCAAGGATGCAGATATCGACGCCCGGCGGCAGGGTGTACCCTACCAGGGTCCAGAGGTATTCGGGATTAATCTCTCCTGCCAGCAGTCCATTCTGTGGAAGGCCACGGTTCATTGATGTCGCCATATGTATCGGGCTACCTGCTCCCAGATCAGCATCGGCATAGATCAGTGCATTTCCCGCGTCGAGGTGAGCTCGCTCGGCAGGGGAAATAATGCGGGGCATGCCCGGAATGGCCTTGCTATTGTCTGCAGATTTTACAAGGGTAACGTTCCGGAAGCTTTTGACTCCCGCTGGCCGAACCATCTGACGTGGAATCTTCCCGGTTTTCTCCCCGGAGGAGATCGGCATGAATTCAAGTTCTGCCTGAAGCAGGTTAAGCCCCCCGAAGATAGACATCCCCGCGCTCTTGGCGGCCCGGCGCAGGCGTTCCTGGCTGTCCTTTTCGAGCTTGGCCGACACCCTTTGCAGTGATACCAGGGCCAGTATGCAGACCGGTAACAGGGCGCAGATGACGAAGAGTACGAAGATTCTTCGCGCAACCCTGCTATGTATGAACGAATAGATTCTTTTCATATCTCTTCCGGATCAAAAATTCTCGGCAAGGCCGACAAAAGAGCCATCCCTGGCCCGTACAATATCGTCCAGGCTCTCCTTCAGATTGAGAGGAAGTTTGCTTTCACCGTCTTTACCCATGCTGTACAGGTCGTAATCCGTATTCAGTGGGTTAATGGCTCCGTCTCTGCGCAACTTTCCCTTTCCCTTGATGCCGCCGTCCGCGATGTTCAGATACTGGTAGGGGTGTCCCCAGGGGTCCATAAGATTAGCTTGCCCGATATCGCCCAAGGTATCAGGCAGATGGCCGGTATCTGACTGGTAGATGGTAATTTCCTTTTCCATCATCCGGATTTCAGCGATAGTCCGGGCTATCTGGGCCTTTGTAATATACACGCCATAGGCAGGAATGGTGATTGCGGATAAAATTGCAATTATAGCGATGACCGAGATCAGCTCGACGAGTGTGAAGCCGGCCCCGGCACTCTTAAAATGTATGAGCTCCAATAGTTTGTCTTTACGAAAATAGTTCTTGGTTGACATTGCTCTACCATATCCACACGGTGCTACTGCCGCTGATATTTTGCCAGACCCGACTGCATGGGAATCGCTTCGTAACGGCACTTGGGACGGCGCCTTCCAAGGCTTTATTAATCAATTTCCGCCTCAGGCCGGTGTCAGGTACTGCTCGAACTGTTTTTTGTCTACCGCGCAGCGGTAGGCTTCTTCCGGGTTGACCTTCTTGGTCTTCAGCAGATCGAGCAGATGCTGGTCCAGGAGCTGCATGCCGTCCTTCTTGGCGGTCTGCATGATCGAGGGGATCTGGAAGGTCTTGCCCTCGCGGATCAGGTTGCCGATGGCCGGGGTGCCGAGCATGATCTCCAGTGCCGCCACGCGCCCCTTGCCGTCTGCGGTCTTGAGCAGCTGCTGGCAGACGACCCCCTTCAGCGATTCGGACAGCATTGCCCGCACCTGCTCCTGCTGGTCGGTGGGGAAGACGTCGATGATGCGGTCAACGGTTTTGGCGGCGGTGCTGGTATGCAGGGTTCCGAAGACCAGGTGGCCGGTCTCGGCGGCGCTCATGGCCAGCTGGATCGTGATCAGGTCGCGCATCTCCCCGACCAGGATCACGTCCGGATCCTCGCGCAGCGCGGCTTTCAACGCCGAAGCGAAGCTCTCGGTATGCTCGCCGATCTGGCGCTGGTTCATCAGTGACATCTTGTTCTGGTGGATGAACTCCAGCGGGTCCTCGAAGGTCAGGATATGCTCCTTGCGGGTCGAGTTGATCAGGTCGATCATCCCGGCCAGAGTGGTGGACTTGCCGGAGCCGGTCGGCCCGGTCACCAGCACCAGCCCCTTCTTGAAGTTGGTCATGCGCCGCACACCTTCCGGCAGCCCCAGATCGTCGGCCGAGAGGATCTTGCTGGGAATGATGCGGAAAACCGCGGCGATGCCACGGTACTGCATCATGATGTTGCCGCGGAAACGGGCCAGATCCGCCACTTCATAGGCAAAATCCAGGTCCTTGGTCTCTTCGAATTGTGCTTTCTGTTTCTCGCTAAGGATCTCGAACAGGATCGCCTTGATTTCATCGTGCGAGAGCGTCTTGAAATTGAGCCGCACCATCTCGCCGCGCAGTCGGAAAATGGGCGGATTGCCGCTGGAAAGGTGCAGGTCGGATGCTCCCTGTTCCTTCATCATGTTGAATAATGCGTCTATGCGTGCCATGAGATCACTCCCGTTTGTTATTATAGAACTACCGCGGCAATATACTCTTCGGGAGATACTTCACCCGAATTCAAAATCTGCAGCCCCTCTTCTCCTATCCCCCGATAGCCGACTGCGCCCAGATACTCCTCAAGCGCGCTGACATCGGTGCTCTGTTCGAACACCCGCAGGAAATCGTCGTCGAACTTCAGTACGTCCAGCAGGAACCTGCGTTTGCTGAAGCCGCTGTGGCCGCAGGAATCGCAGCCGGTCGTGCGGAAAAAAGTCTGCGGCGGTTGCGGAAGGTTCATTACCACCAGCTCTTCGGGCGGCGGGGTGTAGTCGGTGCGGCACTCGGGGCAGAGGATCTGGATTCCCTTGAACGACACCAGGCCGTTGACGAAGACCGGCAGGAAATAGTTTTTCTGCTGGTACAGCAGCAGCTGGCGCAGCACGTTGCGGGTGCCGCGGATCTCCAGGCCGGCCAGCACCAGCTTGCCCCGCATCGCTGCCCGGCAGGCGGCCGCGAACGGCAGCGCCTCGGTGGCATTCTCGATAACCAGGATGTCGGGGGCGTGGTCGAGGGCGGACATGATCACACCGGCGCGCTCGGTTTCCCCCTGTGGCAGCCGGATACGCGGAAAGCGCTTGTTCATCCGGCCCGGACCTTCCCCCAGGATGATCACGTTCTTGCCGTTGGTATCCATCTCTTCCAGCATCAGGTCTATGAAACTGTCGCGCTCCTGGGTGTTGCGCGAGGCGAAGAAGGTGACCCCCTGCCGTGCGCGTGCCAGCTGTGCAAAGCTGCTCTCCTGATGCGCGGGGAGGTGCAGCTCTGCCAGTCTGGCCGGGACGCTGGCCGCCACGTGCGGCCTGATCGTGACATAGTCGCCGCCGTAGCCGGACATCATAGCAACCTGGAAGGTGATCGGGTGCGAGCGGTAGCTGAATGTCAAAAGGCCGCTGTCGCAGGGGGCGCCGCTCTGGCCGATGCCGGCATTCTTGCGGATCTTCATGCTGATATCCGGGTAGTAGTTGCTGGCCAGGGTTCCGATCGGCCGGGAGACACCGCTGCGCCTGCCGCTTACCGCCACGGAATCACCCAGCGGTTGCAGCGACAGCGATGAGAGCCGGTTCTGGAGGATGAAGATCAGCAGGTAGTCCAGCAACTTCCCGCCGGAAAGATCCGCGTTGATCGCATCCAGCGCCTTTTCCGCAAAGGCGCCGGAAGAGAATCCGAGGCTGTCCCGGCCGGAACTGCCGTAAAAGATCTCGATCATCTCGCGGACCTCGCGAATCAGCGCCACCGAGATGTTGACCGTGCAGCCGCTGTGCTGTTCGACCGCCTCGATCGCCGGCTTGTTGAGCGGGTCGGCGATGGCGATGTTCAGCTCGCCCCCGGCCTTGATCAGCGGGATCAGGTTGAATTTCCTGGCCATGGCGGCCGGGATCAGCTTGACCGCGTCCGGGTCGATCATGTCGCTTTTCAGGCGGATGTAGGGCAGGTCGAGCTGGTTCGAGAGCGCCCAGTCGATGTCTTCCTGCGTGACTATCCCCAGGTTTACCAGCGCCTCGCCGAAGCGTGCGCCGGTCCGTTTCTGCTCATCCAGCGCCAGCGAGATATCGGCTTCGCTGATGATCTGCGAAGCGGAAAGGATATCGCCCAGGGAACCCTTCTTGATTTGATCTGCCATGCCGGACCTCCGTTGTTACGGCAATTATTTTGTTAAAACTAATCGTTGCGGTCGCTCAGGTTTTCGAAACGGGTATGCTCGCCGAAGAAGGCCAGCTGCACCGTGCCGAGCGCGCCGTTCCTCTGCTTGCCGATGATTACCTCGGCGTTACGCTCGTGCCCCTGGGTACAGGAACCATCACGCTTGCGGCAGTTGTCGCAGTAGACCGATTCGCGGTAGACGAACATGATCACGTCGGCGTCCTGCTCGATCGCGCCCGATTCGCGCAGGTCGCTCATCATCGGGCGCTTGTCGGCCCGTTTTTCCAGCTCGCGGTTGAGCTGGGAGAGGGCGATCACCGGAACGTGCAGCTCCTTGGCCAGCGCCTTGAGCGAGCGGGAGATGTCAGAGATCTCCTGCTGGCGCGATTCGGAGTTGGCGCCGCCGCGCATCAGCTGCAGATAGTCGACGATGATCATGCCGATATCGTGCTCGCTCTTCAGGCGGCGCGCCTTGGAGCGCAGTTCCAGTACCGTGATGGCCGGAGTGTCATCGATGAAGATCTTGGAGTCGTGCAGGATGCCGGCCGCCCGGGTCAGGCGCGGCCAGTCCGAATCCTGGAAATGGCCGGTGCGCATCTTGCCGAAGTCGATCCGGGCGATCGAGGCGAACAGACGCATCACCAGCTGCTCCTTGCCCATCTCCAGCGAAAAGACCACCGACGGAACCTTGTTCTTGTTACGCGGGTCGGCGCTGGCGTATTCGGCGATGTTCAGCGCCAGGGTGGTCTTGCCCATCGAGGGGCGGGCCGCGATGATGATCAGGTCGCCCGGCTGGAAGCCAGCCGTCATCAGGTCCAGGTCCACATAGCCGGTGGGGGCGCCGGTGACCAGCTCCTTCTTGGAGTGCAGGCTCTGCAGGATCTTGAAGGTGTCCTTGATGATGTCCTTGACCTGCACGTACTGTGGGCGCAGCTTGTTCTCGGAGATCTCGTAGATCTGCTTCTGGGCCATGTCCAGCAGCTCGTTGACATCCGACTTCTCGTCGTAGCCGCGGGTGGCGATCTCGGTCGCCACGCTGATCAGGCGGCGGTTGATCGACTTTTCCTTCACGATCTTGCAGTAGTAGGAGATGTTGGCCGCGGTCGGCACATAGTCAACCAGGGTCACCAGGTAGGAGGCGCCTCCCACCTCCTCCAGTTCGCCCTGCTTGCGGAGCATCGAACTCAGCGTGATCAGGTCGCACGGTTCGCGCACGTCGGAGAGCGCCATCATGGCCAGAAAGATCTTGCGGTGGATTTCGCGGTAGAAATCTTCCGCCACCAGCACTTCCAGTACCCGGTTGATGGCGTCGTTGTCGATCAGTATCCCGCCCAGGATCGACATCTCGGCGTCCAGGTTCTGGGGGGGAAGTTTGTGCTGCTCTGTGTTATTCATACGGTTTTTCTATCTCCTGTATTCAACTGGTACAATTTGAAACGAATGGTGATGTCATCGGGCCGGTGTCAACCGCCGCCTGCAAGTGAGAGCAATTTCGTCACCGTAACTATGCGGCACGCAGCTTTTTAGCGCGTCCGGTTGAGTGCGATGGCGAGCGGTCTGCTCTTTTGGGTTGTTCCCTTCCGATGTCTAAAAGTGCCTCGGGGTGACGGGAGGCGACCTGTAAAAGCACACGTGCAGGGCCTTCCGGTTTGCGGCGGCCTTGTTCCCAGTTCCTTAATGTTCCCACGCTGATTCCCACAAGATCTGCAAACTTATCCTGCGAAAGACCGAACTGCTCACGCAAAGCGCGAACCTCGGTTTCTGGAAATTCAAACGACCTGGATGGCTGCATTGTACCCTTCATGATCTCTGCGCCTTGTTTGACACTTGCCAGCAGTTCCTTAAAAAGTTCATCCTTCATGATATTCCTCGTCGGACAGGGTGGATAAAAGCTGTTTGGTAAATATCGGGGTTTCGATGATGACCATGAATTGTTATGCGTCAATGGCGTAGTAGAGTCAAGTAGAAGTCCAGGGCACGTTTCGGATCAGGGTTGCAAGCGTGCTAAGTTGGCTAAAGTCAATTAGGTGCAGACCCTGCCTTTATTTCGTCTCCATGAGGTAGCTGACCAATCGCCGGATCTTTCCGTTCCGCATGTCGAAGACATCGCAAAAGACCAAGTTCAGAAAAGTACCATCCTGTTTGGGGGCTTGCACGGAACCCTCCGCCACCACCACGTTGTCTTCCTCCGTCAGACGGTTGACGGTAATCAGCGGTTGGCCCGCAAATCCCTCATCGACGATGTGTTTGGAGAAGTCGTCCTTGCCTTGGACATGAAATGCACCGGGGATCACCCACTCAACGTCATCGGTCAGGCAGGACAAAATCTGCGGACAATCCGTTCTCCTGAAGCCATCCATATAGGCCTCAATCGTTCTCTTGTTCGGTGTCATGCGAATCCTCCGATAAGGCCATCAGGTGTCGCGTACGGGCTTCGCCTCAGCACCAGATGGTTGAACGTTGCTTACAATTTCTGGAAGCATCAGCTTATTCCGTATATTTCACCCTGATTTTATTTTCTTCAACGCGTGGAATAACTTGTGGATCATCAGATATTTTCTTGAAGCCAATTACAGTTCCTTTTTTGTCTGTTATTTCCATAAAGTTAGGGGAGCGAAAAACAATTTTGCCTTCCAGTTGCTTGGCTCCATTCGATCTATAAATTGTAACGACTCCGTCCTTGACTTCGTATGATCTCAATTCAACATCGGTCATCTCTGTACTATCAGGTGCTGTATTATGATAATGGCCATCTTGGGTGTAAATATCTTTCTTGTTAGTAATTTCTACTGGAGGAGGTTGCGAGCTCTTACCGAGCTGAAGTTCCGCTAATTCCCATACTCCAACTATCGGCGATTGTGCAAAAGCACAGGGAATCATGAAGAAGGTTGAAAATGCGATGGTTACCAATATAATAAGTTTTTTCATGATTTAATCCTTTTCAGCTCAACGTGGTGAGTGTTGACCCGTTGGCTTCTAAACGGGTCTAACCATAAGGTTGGGCATCACCTGATGCCTTCACTATTGAATTTACGAATCAATGATCCATCGTGTGCAGAAACATCAAAGTTCAAAAACTTTATTCGCAGTCCGTCGTCAGCGATAATTTGCGAAAACTTCCAGATGAGGATGTCCTGTTTTTCGTCGTAATCGATTCCCGGCGAATCATCATTCACCTTGTTTTTCCTGTAATTTATCCTTAGACCGTTTGTTATTGCAGTTTTCTCAGCTTTCGTAAGTGGGATAATGCGGAGTTTCTCTGGAGAGTTGCTAAATTGGGGAAGATTTATTTCTTTGATAATACTTCCATCAGAACGAAGCAAAATCTGTGCAGTATACGAAGCAACTCCTACTTCTGGCCTTTTAAATTCAAAATGTAGATCATATGTGTGTATTTCCCACCTAAAATTTTTCGCGTTAGGATTCTTCCGATAAACCTGCTTAATGTCTACAACTTGTCCACCCGCAAATGTCATTGAGTTATAAAATGTTTCTCCAAGTCGATTCTTTAAGTGCTTTGTTACGCAATCTCGTATGTTCTTTGGAAGTTCATTTAAGCTCTTCGGATTTTTCGGCTCATAGTCTGTGAAATGAATCCAAGACGGTCTCTTGATAACGGGAATCTCTCCTGCTTCCGCCTGCGAGATCGCGATGGCAACAAAAATTAATACGCATATTACCGTTCGGAACATTTCTTGTCCTCTAATCGCCCAACATCTTATTGAGCGTTTCACGCGCACGCGCGAGTGAAACGCTCATCCACCCAAACGGAACAATTCATCCAGCAGAGTCGATAAGGCTTCCCAACTATTCTTCCTTCAGCGCCGATTGGCACAGATCACATCCTTTACCGCCGTCACCACGTCCCGTGCATCCTCATCGGTCATCTTGGGGAAGAGCGGCAGGGACAGTATCCGCTGCGAGGCGTAGCTGGCGTTCGGCAATGCCTCGTCCGCGACCGGCATGTGCTCGCGGTACCAGGCGTGGTGGTGGATGGCCTTGTAATGCAGGCCGCTGCCGATGTTGTGCTTCTTCAGCTCTTCCATGAAACGGTCGCGGTCGATATTCAGCTTTTCGATCCTGACTAGCGGGGTGTAGAGGTGCCAGGCGTGGCGCTGCTGATAGGGCGCATAGGCTGGCAGGGCCAGCTCGGGCAGGTCGGAGAATTCGCGGTTGTAGAACTCGGCAATTTCCTTCCTGCGGTCGATGAAGCCGTCCAGCCGGGGCAGCTGATGGATGCCGATGGCGGCCTGGATATCCATCATGTTGTATTTGAAACCGGGCATCATGATGTCGTAGTTGGGCGTGCCGCTGGCGGCAAAACGCTTCCAGGCCTCGCGGTTCATACCGTGGAATTTCATCAGCGAGATCTCTTCGGCCAGGTTCTCATCGGCGGTGCAGACCATGCCCCCCTCGCCGGTGGTGATGTTCTTGTTGGGGTGGAACGAGAAGATCGAGATCGAATTCAGCGAGCCGATGCGCTGCCCCTTGTATTCGGTCCCGACCGCGTGGGCGGCGTCCTCGATCACGGTCAGCCCGTGTTCTCTGGCGATGGCGAAGAGCGGGTCCATGTCGCAGGACTGGCCGGCGAAGTGCACCGGGATGACGGCCCTGGTACGGGGGGTGATCTTCTCGCGGACCCGCTCGACGTCGATGTTGAGCGTGCCCGGCTCGATGTCCGCCAGGACCGGCGTGCCGCCGCAGAGGATGATCATGCTGACGGTCGAGGCGAAGGTCATGGGGGTCGTGATAATCTCGTCCCCCTCCTTGATGCCCAGCGCCAGCAGTGTCAGGTGTAGTCCGGCGGTGGCCGATGTGAGCGGCACGGCATAGGGCGCGCCGACATAGGCCTTGAAGGCCTCCTCGAAGCGCTTGACCTTGGGGCCGGTGGTGATCCAGCCCGAACGAAGCGAGTCAACCACCTCGTTGATTTCGGCGTCCTCCAGGGTGGGGGTTGAAAAGGGGAGAAAGGTGGTGCGCATATGTTTTATGACTCCTTGAAAAAAGTTGTATTTATAGGTTCATATCCTTGATCATTCTGTCTAAATTCTTCCTTCTTCGATCCTTTGTTTATAAAATTCAACAGTATTGACGGCATTTGGCATTTTTTCGCCATCCTTTAAGCTCAAAAAGATTGCTCTGTTAGTAATGGCTGGCTCGTATGTTGGGTCTATTTCTAATGCTTTGTCATATGCGGATAAAGCTTCCTGTTTTTTCCCAAGAAATGAGTAGCATAACCCGAGATTGCCGTAGGATTGAGCATGGTTTTTATTCGATTCACAAACTTTCAGGAAACCAGAAATTGCATCCTCATATTCCCCGTTCAGCATTTTCAAAAAAGCTCTATCAAATCGATCCATTTCCTGGAGATAAAGGTCAAGTGATAATCCGGTGTCGCGATATATTGATTCGCCCATGCTTTTAAGAAAGTCACGAGCGGACTTTACAAAACTGTCTTCACTTTCTCCAAACGCTACTACATTTTTAAAAGATCTAATGGCATCTCCAATATCCAGCAAAATCTTGTGAGAAACGCCTTTATTAAACCATGCTTCAGTGAAGTATGGAAATATTTCCAGGCATTTATCAAAATAGGCAATTGATCCGGAGTGGTTACCTTTTATGGCCTGAACCGTTCCCATGCCATATTGGACTATGTAAAAGCCCGGGTGTCTGTGGATGAGATCGCCAAGCAGCTCTTCCCCCTTTGCGATATTGCCGTTTTCCACAAACGTTAGTGCTTTGTCAACTTCACAGTCGATCTTTGGATCGACTGCGGCAATAAAATCACGAAACTGTCGATTTTTCATTTTTTCAATGCCATATCTCTCAGCTGCTGCATAGTGTGCACATCCGCTGCAATCTGAACTCCTTGTATCAGCACAACAACTAGGGCAAACAAGAGCTTCCTTCTTGATTTTGCATGGTCGTTTACCCTTCACTGACAGGCAAATCACACACTTTGCTTTCATTGTCTCAAATGTCTCCTTTGGTAGTGTTGACCATATATTGTCTGTTTTCCCTGCTTACCCCTCATATGCGCAAACCCCGCAACGGGGTGAATTAACGATCGGCAAAAGGAACTCTGTTTCACATTCATGGCTATCCGCGCATTTGTCGCACAAATAGCTCATTGTGGGCGATTCACAAAATATTAAGAGACCTTCACGCCGCCAATTCACCCTCACCAAACATATCCGGCTGCGTCAACTTCACGCCCCGCTCAAACCCCGGCAAAAGCTCCGCGATTAGCGATGCATCCACATTGGCCAGCTCCTTTGGTTCCAGCTTGTGCAGTCCGCCGCCATAAACCCTGCCTTCATCAAGAAGCTGCTCTGGCGTAATGGTATTCAATTCCTGCCAGACCCGTCTAATCAGTCCCGGGTCGCGAGCCATGTAACGCATCAGTAGCGGGGTTGGATACATTGCCAGATAAACATTGGCGACGGTCGCCTGTGAGTTGTTCAGAATGAACCGGAAGGGACGGCCGCTCCTGGCGTCACCTCGCCCGAGATAGGTGCAGACGATGGGGGCGGGTGGCCGGTTTTCCTGAACATACCAGGGAGAACGATGGCTGCAGATATAGCCCTCGTGAACCCTCCGGGTTTTTCCGTCTTCCAGATATGCCCATAAGGTTGGAAAACGGCTTCTGATATCGTCTTCGCCCAAATGAGTATCCAGAAAAAAGAGTCGCCGTCCGACCTGCGGATTGCCGTCCTTGTCGGAAGAAACCTCGTCTTCGGGCAGATAGCGCGGGCTCGGCAGGATAGGGCGAAAAAGTTCCCGCGGCAAGCCACGTTTTGTGATGTTCTCTTCATCAAGAATGAAAAAACCGTTGTCTCCGGTGGCGATGCCGCGTGTGATTCTGAAGAAGTCCGCGATAGTCGGTACAACCTTGCGACCCCGGATTTCCGAAACGGGGAAACGAGTCCATTTGGTCTCACGGGCCAGGGCTTTGGCCGGTATCTGCCGCGAGATTTTCGGGGCGGAGAGGGCGCCGCCGAAGCTGAACGTCACACAGTGGTCCGCCGGTGGCGGCGTGTTGCGGAACAAGACAACGCTGGACGATACCAGGGCGTCGGCAAACTGCACGTCGTTGGGATCAAATCGATGAATGTGCAGCAGCGTGACGCGTTGTAGAAGATACTGTTTCACCACCTGCCCGTAATTTACATCCATGAATTCACTCGGGATCAGCCACCCCGCAACGCCGCCTTCCGCCATCCAGGCATGGGCCAGGCCAAGGAAATGGCAGTAGAGTCCGGCCAGTCCGCTCAGTTTCATACCGCTCGTTTTGAAGCTGCGCAGAAACAGGCGTTCTTTATCGCCGGACTGGATATGGTGGTGACGAACGTATGGTGGATTGCAGATTACAAGGTTGAATCGAGTAGACGGCTCCTCATGCGTGAAATCGGAGATTTTCAAGGTGAGGTTGGAATGCTGCCAGATCAGGCCGGCGGGCTGGCCGTAGAACGGGTCGATCTCAAAGCCCGCCGCTTCGGCGATCCGTTGCCGTGGAAAGGTGTTGAGCAGCGCAGAATAGAAGGCGCCGGTGCCGATGGCCGGGTCGAGAAAATGCACCTGCTCCCTGGGCGACAATAGTGTGGCGGCATACTCCAGGATATCACGGGCAAGAGCTGTCGGCGTTGCGAACTGACCGAGGCGGTTCCTTTCGGCCTGCGTCTTTCGGCTGTCGAGATCCGCCTGGAGCGCGAGGCGCTGTTGTTCCATTATGTCTGCGGAGTGGGTCATTGTTCAGATTCCGAAAAAAGCCAGGTCGTCGATGCGGTGTTCCCATACCCAGTCTATGCCCTCGGCGGCTTCATATCCAAGATAACCACTGTCGAAGTAGCCGCACAGAAAAAGGTTGAATTGCACTTTCTTGCCGTAGGCGCTGCGCAGTTGCGACATTTTTACAGCTTCTTCCTTGCGGCGCTTGTTCGTGTTGGTAAAGTCGCCGGCTGATTTGGCCTCAAAGAAGGCCGGCAGTTGCCTGGCTTTTGCGTTCTTCGGCATGATGACCGCATCAATCGGGATGTTTACACTTATTACCCCGTTGTCAAGTTTTACCGGTACGTTCATACGAAAGCTGAAGGTTCCGGGCGGCATCGCGTCAAAACGGGTGCCGTCGCCGGAAGGAAGCTGGGAGTAACCGCGCGCTTCCAGCCAAACCTTTATCGCGGCCAACTGGCGCTTTTCCTGGGCATTTCGGATGATCGGGTTGGCAACCGAGCCGCAGAGCCGGTCGGCAACGATAGTGGCGGCTCGGTGAATTTCGGCGGTTGTGGGCGATTCTTTTTTCCCGAGCCAGACGAAAATGTCCGGATCGGCCATTTTTTCTATGATTGCCCCGATTTTAGCGAGCTCTTGATCAATGCCAGCGGCAGTCATCCGTACCGGAAGTTGTTTTTCGATCTCCATGCGTTTAACCATGCTGGCCGATACACCGGCCAGGCCAATCAACCGGTCAACGGCAAGCGGCGGGCAGGTGGACATGCGTAGTGTCGGGAGAATTTCCGGGTTGTTGCGAAAGATGGCCGGGTTGACTTTGGTCAGGTAACTGGTCGAGACAAGAGCAGCTTCAACATCCATGGCCGTCCGAATGCGAGTTTCGCGGAAGGCAACGGGGGCAAAGCTCATGAACCATTCGTTGTACATGTCCACTGATAGAGCAATATCGCTTTTCCATTGATGTGGTTTGTTGCTGTTTACTGGCATGCGGTCTCCGGATAGTATATCACTAAGCTCTGTTCTATCATTTTATATAGCGGAATCGCAGGTTGGGGATTTGCCTTTATAACTCCAGCAGGCCGGCAAGCTCAACCAGAGGTAACACTTCCACTCCTTCGGCCAGGGAATAACGTTGAATTCCGGGATAAATTACAACCAAACGGTCGAGTTCCAGGTCCGAAAGGGCTGTTCGCATGGACGGAGTCAAGCGCGGGGCGTCGGAGCGCTTACACTCGATACCGATGCGAAGCCCGTTTTTCACCAGCAGCAGATCAAGTTCCGCGCCATTATGAGTGGCCCAGAAATATGCTTCGTCAGGGGAAACAACCCGTATCGCTTCCTCTATGGCATATCCTTCCCATGATGCACCGCAGGCAGGATGATTCAGCAATTCGCGGTCTCCGCGGATACCGAGCAGGTAGTGCAACACCCCGGTGTCACGGAAATATATCTTGGGGGACTTGACCTGCCGTTTTTTCAAATTGGCATGCCAGGGCTGAAGCTGACGCACCATGAACACTCCTTCGAGCAGATCAAGGTAGCGTCTGACCGTTGGTTCACTGACACCGAGAGAACGTGCCGGAGGCGCGGCATTCCATATCTGACCGTGACAATGGGCCAGCATGGTCCAGAAACGGATGAGCATGGCAGAGGGAACTCCGACACCGAGCTGTGGGATATCCCGCTCGACAAGGGTAAGGGTAAAACTCTTGAGCCAGGCAAAGCTGTCATGATCCGATGTTGCCAGATACGAACAGGGGAAGCCCCCACGAAGCCAGTGGCATGATTGTTGTTCGATCCCTACTTCAGCGAGTGAAAAACCGGACATCGAGACAATTTCCATTCGACCGGCCAGTGATTCGGATGACTGTCGCAGCAGTTCGGGGGCGGCGCTTCCCAGGATAAGGAAGCGCGCCGGCAGCGGCAGGCGGTCGGCCAGCACCCTCAACACAGGAAATAATTCCGGTCGGCGCTGGACTTCGTCAATAACCACAAGGCCAGTAAGCGGGGCAAGGGCGGTCATTGGTTCTTCCAGTCGCGCCAGTGAAACCGGATCCTCCAGATCGAAGTAGTTTGCTGAATCGCTTGGTACAAACTGCCTGGCAAGTGTAGTCTTGCCGCACTGGCGCGGGCCGATCATGAGAGTAATTCTGCTGCGTGAAAGGGCAGTTTCAAGCAGTGTTTTTGAATGAGTTCTGGCGATCATAATGTTAAAATACCATGAAAATCGAAAATATCAATTTCAATATACGTTATATATTTGGATCTCGCCAGCATGGCCTAATTTTTCTTTCAACAAATGTCATATCTATCAGCGGTTGCTGATCAGCATCCGTCGCCCCGATTCCATCGCAATGTGTGCCTGCGGTTTCAACAGCGGAGCGAGAGCTTCGAGCTCCCGCTTTTTAAGTATCAGCAGTACATGCTCCGGTCCGCTCCAGAGCCGCAGCAGCGCTTGCTGGTCCGGGAACCAGGCCGATTGATCCCCCTGCTTGCTGCCGAAGGTCAGCTCATCCGGGTTGCCGGTCACCAGCACCCTGCGTCCGGTATACCAGGAGACCGCCTGCATCGGGCCGACGGTGACGATGCGGCTTTCCGGTCTGGCCAGTTCACGGACTTTCATTGCCAGGTCGCGCGGCGATTCGCTGCTGGCTATATTACCCATGATCATGTGCGGAACCAGGATTTCGAGCAGGAAAGAGGCCAGGCAGAGCACGATCACGATCCGCATCGGATCCTTTCCGGCCGAGAACAGCAGCACTGCTCCCTGCAGCAGGAACAGCGCGCCGATCGCCAGCCCGGCCGCACTTGAGACTACCGGGGCATATGTGACGAACTGCTTCAGCGGCGCCGCCAGGGAGGGAATCAGCGCGGTTATGGCAGCCGCCACCTGAGACAGGTTGGAGTAGCCGATGGCCCCGCAGCCGAGCAGCAACAGGATGGAACCCAGCATGAGCGCTGCCAGCTTGATCTCGCGTCCGCGCCCCTCCAGCAGGGAGCAGAACCGTTCGGAAATCATTATGGCCAGCGGCGGGAAGATGGGCAGCAGGTAGGGCACCAGCTTGGAGTTGGATTTGGAGAAAAACAGGAAGATCAGCACGCTCCAGATCAGCAGGAACAGCCCCGGCAACCCATCGTGATGGCGGTTGCGCCAGGCGCGTCCCAGCGCTCCCGGAATGAAGAACGACCAGGGCAGCATGGTGCCGGCCAGCACCGGTATGAAAAACCAGACCGGTTGGGAACGGCCGTGAACCGTGCTGGTAAAACGCTCGAAGTGTTCATGGATAAAGAAAAACCGGGCAAACTCGGGGTTGCTGAGCGAGACGGCGACGAACCATGGCGCCGTCACCGCCAGGAACAGCAACATTCCGCTTAAGAGGCGCATCCGTTTCAGTGTGCGCCACTCATGCCCCAGCAGCATGTAGAAAAAGATTATACCGGCCGGGAAAACGAATCCGATCAGCCCCTTGGCCAGCACCGCCAATGCGGAAAACAGGTAGAACAGGTGCCAGGGAAGCGAGCTGTCCCGATGCTTCTCCCGCGATGCGGCCACGATGAATGAACCCAGCGCAGCCGTCAGGCAGAAGGTCAGCAGCATGTCTGTCAGGATGATGCGCGACTGCAGCACGAAGCCGGCCGAGGTCGCCAGGATCAGCGCTGAAATCAGCGCAATGCGGCGATCGTAGAGGCGGCGGGCGATGACGTAGGTTGCCAGCACCGTCGCCAGGCCGCTCAGCGCCGACGGCAGGCGGGCCGCGAATTCGTTCAGACCGAACAGTTTCATCGAGGCCGCGTTCAGCCAGTACAACAGCGGCGGTTTTTCGAAGTAGTGCACGTAATTCAGGGTCGGCGTGATGAAGTCCCAGCGCTCCAGCATTTCACGCGGGATTTCGGCGTAGCGCCCCTCATCCGGGTCGATCAGCGGCAGCGAACCCAGAAATTGCAGGAAGGGGATGCCCAGCACGATCATGATCAGCAGCATGTCTCGCAGCCAGCCGTCATGGCCGCTCTTGGAGTAGACCTTGAGATCCCTCATGCCGTTCCCTCCTTCTCACGGCGGAGCAGGTCGCCGGCCGCCACCGGGAACGGCAGCTTCAGCAGCATGCGCTGGTTCGGGTTGGCAACTGCGGCGGTTTCCAGCGCGCCGCGTTCTGTCAGTATTGAGAAAGGAGGCATGTCGAACGATTCGGCCCTCATGCCGGGGCCGATCAGCTCCAGCCGGTCGCCGTTCCGGATCCGGTTGCGGACGCCGACCAGGATCGTTCCGTCCGTGCGGAGCTCATCGACCACGCCCACGAATTCGTGGCTGCGGATGTAGGCCGACAGGTATTCCTGGCCGACGTTGCGCGGTTCGCCGAACAAAAAGCCGGTGGTGTAGCCGCGGTGGCTCAGTTTGGTCAACTCCTCCATCCATTCCGGCCGGCAGCTCCAGCCGGAGGGGTCCATGCAGTATTCGTCCAGCGCCTGGCGGTAGACGCGCAGCACCGAGGCGACATAGTTGATGCCCTTCATGCGCCCCTCGATCTTGAGCGAGCTGACGCCGCTTTCGACCAGGGCCGGAATCTGTTCCAGCAGGCAGAGGTCGCGGGAGTTGAAGATAAAAGTGCCGTTTTCGTCCTCCACTACCGGGAAGTATTCGCCGGGGCGGGATTCCTCCACCAGGTGGTAGCTCCAGCGGCAGGGATGGGTGCATTCGCCCTGGTTGGCGTCCCGGCCGGTGAGCATGCTGGAGATCAGGCAGCGGCCGGAGTAGGAGATGCAGAGCGCGCCATGTACGAAGGCCTCAAATTCCATCCCCGGAACCGCTTTCACCGTCTCGCGGATGTTGTCCAGGCTCATTTCGCGGGCCATGTTGATCCGGGCGATGCCCTGTTTCCGCCAGAAGCTGGCGCTGCGCCAGTTGATGGTGTTGGCCTGGGTTGACAGGTGCAGCTCGCGTTGCGGCGAAATCTGGCGTACCGCGTCGATTACACCCGGGTCGGCGACGATGTAGGCGTCGAACGGCAGCTTTGCCACCTGCTCCAGGTACTGTTCCAGTTGTGGCAGCGCTTCGTTGCGGGGATAGCTGTTGATGGTCAGGTAGGCCTTGACGTCTCGTTCATGGCAGAAATCCAGCGCGGTAGACATCTCCTCGACTGAAAAATTATCCGCCATATTGCGCAATCCGAAGGCCTGCCCGCCCATGTAGACGGCGTCGGCGCCATAGTGGATGGCGATCCTCAGTTTTTCCATGTTTCCGGCCGGAGCCAGCAGTTCTGGTTTTTTCACGGGATTTCCGGTCAATGAATAGTTGCAGTGCAAGAGTGTGGATGCTAGCATAATCGGCATACCAATAAAACCGAAAAGGCAGCTTTCACTTGACAAAGAGATCCATATCGCTTTTATTATGAAAAACTTCCGTTAAATGGGGGGATTATGCCTTTTGGCATCCGTAAGACCGCAATTATTTCCGTTTGTTTCGCCCTGACCGGTTGTGCCGCAAATGACCTGGTAGTCAAGCGTCAGAGCGAGGCCGAGGCCAAGATCGAGCATCTGATCCAGTCCGGAAAAAAGAGTGAGCAGCGTCAGAACGAGCTTGCCGCCCAGATCCATGGCCAGGACGACCGCTTCAGCCTGACAGCGGCCCAGCTCAAACAGCTGCAGGAGGCCGTTCAGGAATTGCGGGCCTCTCAGGATGAGCTCAAGGTAAAAGTGGCGCTGCTGTCCCAGCAGATTTCAACGCCCAAGGTTGAGGTCGTCAACCCGGCCCCCGCTTCGAGGACGTCTCAGGACTCCGGTCCGCCAGCCGGTTATGTCAAGGCGTTCGGTTATTACAGCGCCAACAATTTTGCCGATGCCATCAAGGCCTTCGAGGCATTCCTGAAGGCCAACCCCCAGAGCGAATACACGGCCAACGCGATTTACTGGATCGGCGAGTGCCATTACAGCCTGTCCGATCTGCCCAAGGCCAGGGAAGCTTTCTCCAGGGTGGCCGAAAATCACCCCACCAGCTCCAAGGCGCCGGATGCCATGTTGAAACTGGGGTATACGCTGGCCGCGATGAAGGAAAAGGACAAGGCGCTGGCCATATACGAGAAACTGATCAAGTCTTATCCCAGCAGTCCCGCCGCAATAAAGGCGCGGGAACGATTGAACTCGAATTGACAGCCTGAACCGGCTCTTTTTCTCCAGGCATCCGGTCTTCAACTCCTAGTGCATACGAGGTGCATTGTATGAAAACAAGAATATTGCTGCTTCTTCTGGCGCTGGTCACGATCCCTTGCTTTGTACAGGCGGCGCAACGGGAAGAACCGACCATCTATGTGATCAAGCAGGGCGATACGCTCTGGGGAATTTCGGAGCGATTTATCAAGGACCCCAACTATTGGCCGAACATGTGGTCAAATAACAGCCAGGTCACCAACCCGCATTTCATCTATCCCGGCCAGAAGGTGAGGGTCTTTCCCGATCGGCTGGAATTCGTGCCCAGGGAACAGCCTGTAGCGGTTACGCAAAAAGCCGTTCCTGCGCCTGCTGCCGAGGAGATGCGTGAAGTTGCCGCCGAAAAGAGCTACACGGTTTTCGGCAGCGAAGGTTTTATCCTTGAAAACGGCGTCAAGCCGGCCGGAATGGTGATCGGAATCCAGAACGACCGGATTCTGGCCGGTGACGATGATATCGTCTACACCGACATCGGTTCTTCACAGGGCGCCAGGGGGGGCGAAAAGTACTCCATCTTCCGCAAGGACAGCACTGTTACCCATCCGGTTACCAACGAAGTGATGGGAACCAAAATCATCCCGCTCGGCACGCTTCAGCTTACCGACCTTGAACGCAACTCTTCGCGGGCCGTTGTTGCCAGGTCTTCCAAGGAGATCAGCCCCGGATCGTATCTGCTGCCTTACAAGGGGAGCAGCCGCCGCGAGGTTTCACTCAAGATGTCTACCAGGGAGCTCAAGGGATATATCCTCGACAGCTATAGCGGCATCAGTATCATCGCCGCCGGCGACATCGTCTATATCGACCTGGGAAGCGCGCAAGGGGCCGAGGTAGGCAACATACTTTACATAGTGCGGGATGTGGTCCTCGATCAGCGTTATGCCGAAGGGCGTATCGACAAGCTGCCGCAGGAGCTGCTGGGGGCGTTGGTGATTCTGGAAACCGGCAAAAAAGTCGCCACCGCGCTGGTGGTCAAGAGCATCGATGCAATTTATAAAGGTGACCGGCTCGTAAGCATGACCAAGTAAACGGCTGGAAGATTCAAGACCGGTTCGTAGCCGGTCTTTTTTTGTGTGCGGGAATGAATAGGTATGGATGAGTTCTACTGGATAGCTCTCAAGGCCGTTCCAGGTGTCGGCAATGTGACCTTTCGCCGGCTTCTGGAGAAGTTTGACACCCCCGAGGCGGCGCTTTCGGCCCCAACCGCGTCACTCTCCGGCGTCAGGGGAATGACGGCCGCGATAATTGACGAAATCCGGGGCGGAGCCTGGCGACGGTTCGCGGAGGAAGAGTGCCGGCGTCTTGAAACCAGTGGCGCACGACTGGTGATGTTCACCTCCGGTGACTACCCCAAGGTGCTGTTCCAGATTCCGGATCCACCGCCATTCCTCTATGTCAAGGGTACCCTGCCTGCCGGCGATGTCGCCGTTGCGGTCGTCGGATCGCGCCGGGCGACTTCGTACGGACTGATGACCACCACGAAACTGTCGGGAGAGCTGGCGGCCCGTGGCGTATGTGTGGTGTCCGGCCTGGCCCGCGGTGTCGATACGGCCGCCCACAAGGGCGCGCTGCATGCCGGAGGCAAAACCATCGGGGTGCTGGGCTGCGGTATTGACAGGATCTACCCGCCCGAGAACAGGGCGCTGTTCGAGGAGATGACCCGCAAGGGGTGCCTTATCTCCGAATATCCGCTGGGGACCCTGCCGCTGGCCGAAAATTTCCCGCGCCGCAACCGGATCATCAGCGGGCTCTCCTGCGGAGTTCTGGTGATCGAAGCGGCCGAGAACAGCGGCTCGCTGATTACGGCCCAGTATGCGCTGGAGCAGGGGCGTGATGTTTTCGCGGTGCCCGGCAATATTTCGTTCGCCTCCAGTCGCGGCTGCAACCGGCTGATCAAGCAGGGGGCCAAACTGGTGGACTGTGTCGAGGATATTATTGAGGAACTGCCCTGGCGCGAGCGGCTGTCAATTGATGAGCCGCTGTTTCAGCTGCCGCCGCGCAGCTTCGCGCTGTTGCCGAAAGAGGCCGCCATTTACGAGTTGCTGGTCCGTTCGCCGCTGCATATCGATGAAATCATTTCCCAAACTGAATTGACAGCCGGGGAGGTTTCCTCTATGTTACTGCACCTTGAACTCAAGGGGGCGGTTACCGCGCTTCCCGGAACACACTACGCCGTCTCAGGATAGCCGCGCCTTTCCACCCACTTCAATCACTGAACGTACTGTAAAACCTTACTGAAAAAGGAATAATGGATATATGTCCCATAATCTAGTCATCGTCGAATCCCCCGCCAAGGGGAAAACCATAGAAAAATTTCTCGGCCCGGACTATACGGTTCTGGCTTCGTTCGGCCATGTGCGGGCGCTGCCCAGCAAACAGGGCTCGGTGGATATCGAGAAGGGCTTCGAGCCCAAATACCACATTCTGCCGGAGAGCAAGAAACATCTGGATGCGATCAAAAAAGCGCTCAAGGGGGCGGATAACCTGCTTCTGGCAACCGACCCCGACCGTGAAGGGGAGGCGATCTCCTGGCATCTGCTGGCCGCGCTGGGACTGGATAAAAAGAATCCCGGTATAAACATTCAACGGGTCGTATTCCATGAGATAACCAGGGACGCCATCATCCATGCGGTACAGAATCCCCGCTCGATTGCCAATGAACTGGTTGATGCCCAGCAGGCGCGTTCCATTCTGGATTACCTGGTCGGTTTCAACCTGTCACCGTTCCTCTGGAAAAAGATCCGTTACGGGCTTTCCGCCGGTCGTGTCCAATCGGTGGCGCTACGGTTGGTCTGCGAGCGTGAAAAAGAGATCCAGGCCTTCATCGAACAGGAATACTGGACCATCGCCGCGCGTCTGGGCGTTGCTCCGGGACAGGAATTCAAGGCCGGCCTGGCCGAGGTTGGCGGCAAAAAACTCGGCAAATTCGATATTCCGGGAGAGGACATCGCCGCTGGTCTGAAAGCTGCCCTTCAATCCGGCAGCTACCGCGTTGACCGGATCACGAAAACCGAGAAGAAGCGTAATCCATCGCCCCCCTTTACAACCTCGACGCTCCAGCAGGAAGCGTCGCGCAAGCTCGGTTTCTCGGCCAAGAAGACCATGTCCACCGCCCAGAAACTCTACGAGGGCATCGATATCGGCCAGGAGGGTACCGTCGGTCTGATAACCTACATGCGTACCGACAGTGTCAACCTTTCGAACCAGGCTCTGAAAGAGGCCCATGACGTGATCTCGGCCGCCTACGGCAATGAATACGCGCTGGCCAAGCCGCGCATTTTCAAGACCAAGACCAAGAATGCCCAGGAAGCCCACGAGGCGGTGCGGCCGACATACATCGCCAAGACCCCGGCGGAACTGAAGAAGTTCCTCACACCGGATCTATACAAACTCTACGAGCTGATCTGGAAACGGACCGTGGCCTGCCAGATGGCCGAGGCGCTGCTGGACCAGACCTCGGTCGATATTGCCGCCGACCTGACCACTGCTCCCGTGGGCGGGCCGTTTGCCGGCGCCAGGGCGGCCAAGCTTCGGGCCGCGGGAACCGTGATCCGTTTTCCCGGATTCATGAAGCTGTATATCGAAGGGCTGGATGATCAGGATGAGGAGAAGGAAGGGCTGCTCCCGGCCATGAACGAGGGGGCTGCCCTGAAGCTGCACGAGCTCCTGCCGGAACAGCACTTCACCCAACCGCCGCCGCGCTACACCGAGGCGACGCTGGTCAAGACGCTGGAGGAGTACGGTATCGGTCGTCCTTCCACCTATGCCTCGATCATGAATACGCTGGTCGAGCGCAAGTATACCCGCCTGGACAAGAAGCGCTTCTTTCCCGAAGACGTCGGCATGGTGGTCAGCGACCTGCTGACGGCCCATTTTCAAAAATATGTCGATTACAATTTTACCGCCGGCCTGGAAGAGGAACTGGATCAGGTCTCGCGCGGTGAAAAAGAGTGGAAGCCGCTGCTGAAGGAATTCTGGGAGCCGTTCATCGCGCTGCTCAAGCAGAAGGAGGGGGAGGTCAGCAAGTCCGACCTGACCACCGAGGCCACCGACGAGGCCTGTCCCGAGTGCGGCAAGCCGCTGGTAGTCAAACTCGGCAAACGCGGCAAGTTCATCGCCTGCTCCGGTTTCCAGGAAGGGTGCAAGTATACCCGCAACGTTGACCAGGAGGGGGGCGCGGAGTTGGCCGAGCCGGTCCTTTCCGAGGAAAAGTGCGAAAAATGCGGGCAGCCGATGCTGATCAAGGACGGTCGTTTCGGCAAATACCTGGCCTGTTCCGGTTATCCGACCTGCAAGAACATCCAGCCGCTGGTCAAGCCCAAAAGCACCGGCGTGGTCTGCCCGGAATGCAAGGAAGGTGAGCTGACCGAGAAGAAATCACGCTTCGGCAAGCTCTTTTATTCCTGTAACCGCTATCCGCAGTGCAAGTTCGCGCTGTGGGATCTGCCGGTTGAAAGTCCCTGTCCCAAGTGCGGCTTCCCGTTGCTGGTCAAGAAGATCTACAAGCGCAAGGGCGAGTTCCTGAAATGCCCCAAAGAGGGCTGCGACTACACCAGCGAGTAGTTCCACAAAAATCATATCCATCTTTCAAGGCTCCCATGAATCCCAATCTTACCATCATCGGCGGCGGACTGGCCGGCTGCGAGGCGGCCTGGCAGGCCGCCCGGCGCGGCGTGCCGGTTACGCTGCACGAAATGAAGCCGGAGAAGTTCTCTCCGGCCCACCACCTTCCCGGACTGGCCGAGCTGGTCTGTTCCAACTCGCTGCGCGGCGATTCGCTTGACAACGCGGTCGGTCTGCTTAAAGAAGAGCTGCGTCGCTGCGGATCACTGCTGATGGAAGCGGCCGAAGCCACCCGGGTTCCGGCCGGAGGGGCGCTGGCCGTTGACCGTCATCTGTTTTCCGAATATGTCACGGAGAAAATCTCATCCAATCCCCTGATCCGTGTCGAGCATGGAGAGGTGGCCGGCATTCCGCTTGACGGGCATGTGATCATCGCCTCCGGTCCGCTTACCAGCGATGCGCTGGCTGAAGCGCTGGCCGAACTGACCGGTGACCGGCTCTACTTCTACGATGCCATTGCCCCGATTGTTGCCGCTGATTCGCTCGACCAGGGCAAGGTGTTCTACGCTTCGCGCTACGGCAAGGGGGATGGAGATGATTATCTCAACTGCCCGCTGGATGAGTCTGAATACCTGCGATTCGTAGACGAGCTTTTGCGCGGTGAGAAAGTGCCTGCCAGGGATTTTGAGAAGATTGTCCATTTTGAAGGCTGCATGCCGGTTGAGGAGTTGGCTTCCCGCGGCGTTGAGACGCTGCGTTTCGGACCGATGAAACCGGTCGGTCTGGTCGATCCGCGCACAGGGAGGGAGCCGCACGCGGTTATCCAGCTGCGGGCCGAGAACCGGGAGAAGACAATGTACAACCTGGTCGGTTTCCAGACCAAGCTGACCTACGGTGAGCAGCGCCGCATCTTCCGCCTGATTCCCGGGCTGGAGAATGTGGAATTTGTCAGGCTTGGCTCGATGCACCGCAACACCTTCATAAATTCCCCCTCTTTGCTGCACCCCAGCCAGCAGCTGAAGGGTGATCCGCGCATCATCTTTGCCGGCCAGATAACCGGCGTCGAGGGGTATGTGGAGTCGGCCGCCAGCGGCTTTCTGGCCGGGATGACGGCCGCCGCGCTCCTGCAGGGGCGTGAAAGTGCCGTCCCGCCGCCTGAAACCGCGCTGGGGGCGCTGATGGCGCATATTACCAATGCTGATGCAAAGCACTTCCAGCCGATGAATGTCAATTACGGGCTTTTCCCGGAGCTGCCGGGACGGGTCAAGAAGAAGGAACGACGTCAGAAACTGGCGGAACGGGCTTTGGCGGCGCTGGAAGAGTGGAAGGATAAAATCTGAATAACACGGAGATACGGAGACACGGAGAAAAACTGAACACTTTGACAAGTCCCGGTAAGAGCGTTCTTGTTATTATGTTTGCGGTTGTATAGAATTTTAAGCCACTGATGTTTAGTCCGGTTCTCTCCGTGATCTCTTCTTCTCCGTGTTATTGTGAAAGGTTTTAGAATGGCTAACGAAACTATCGATCCCCTCAAGCGGGTTGAAGATCAGCTTAAAAAATGCGTCAAGTGCGGAGCCTGCCGCACGAACTGCCCGGCATTCGCCGCTTTCCAGCGTGAACCGGCCGTGGCCCGCGGCAAGGTGGCGCTGGCGCAGCACGTACTGAAGGATGATATCGAGCTGGATGACCAGACCTATCTGGCTATGTCCAGGTGCCTTCTGTGCGGCAGTTGTGTCGAAAAGTGCCCCAACGATGTGCCGACCGATGAAATAGTGGTCGCCGCACGTGAGGCGCTGGCCCGGAAACGGGGCCTGACCACCTTCCACAAGGCGGTCGGGCAGGTGATAAACAGCCGCTCGCGCATGAAGATGGGAGCCAAGATGGCGTCAATACTTGGCCCGCTGTTCTTCAAGAAGGTTCCCGAGACCTCAGGACTCAGGCTGCGCTTCCCGCTTCCGTTTGTGGGCAACCAGCGTTTTATCCCTGCCATAGCCAAAGAGCCCTTTATCGACAGGCACCCGGAGGTGATTGCCGGCGAACCGGGCAAGCCCCGCATCGTCTTCTTTGTGGGGTGCATGACCAATTTTGTCTATACCGAGGTCGGCGAAGCGGCGCTGGCGCTGTTCCGTCACCTGGGCTGTACCGTGATCATCCCCAAGGGGCAGCAGTGCTGCGGATTGCCGGGGATGTCCGGCGGCGATCTTGCTACGGTGCGGGATCTGGCTGAAAAGAATCTGTCGGAGATGGAGCGTTACGAAGCGGATTACGTGATGAGCGCCTGCGCCACCTGTGGCGGCGCTTTGCACAGGTTATATCCGTTGGTGGTCGGCAAGCGCAATCCGGAACTGCGCGAACGTCTGGACGCGCTGGCGAAAAAAACCGTGGATGCAGCCCAGTTGCTGCATAAGCTGGGAATCAATCCGCAAGAAACCGGAGCCGGCGAACAGTTAAGTATCACCTACCACGACCCCTGCCACCTCCGTACCCGCGGCATCACCAGACAGCCGCGTGAGTTGTTGAAGGCGACTCCCGGCGTGGAGCTGGTGGAAATGGAAGGGGCTGATAAGTGCTGTGGTTTGGGCGGCACCTTTAACGTCTATCATTACGAGTCATCTATGACGATCAACGATGCCAAGAGCCGGGCAATCATAGCCACCGGCGCTCAGGCGGTCGCGACCGGTTGCCCCGGTTGCATGATGCAGCTTTCGGATGGCCTCAAGCAGCATGGCTCTGATCTGGAAGTGTTGCATACGTTGCAACTTCTGGCTCGTAATCTGAAACAGTGATCTGTTTGTGTTCGAACCGGTCATTTTTAGTCTGGCTGTTATTCTTTGTTACTGATAAATAATTTTTATTGACATTATAAGTCAAATTGTATACAAACCCCGCACGAAAACTGAGTTTTATTTTTGTGATCAGGGGGTTGGATGAGCGAATTCAATATCGGAGCAAAGATAAAGAAGCTTCGTCTTGCCAAAAAATTGACTCTCCAGGCTGTTGCGAGAGAAACCGGTTTTTCACCGGCACTTATATCACAGATCGAAAACAACAATGTTTCGCCTCCAATCGCAACACTCTCCCGAATTGCCAAATTCTTTGACGTCAAGATAGGTCTGTTTTTTACCGAAGAAGAAGAGGAGTGCCGCTTCGAAGTAGTGCGGGCTCACGAGCGAAAAGCGATCCCCAGGGTTATCTCCAAGGCCGGCACCAGCCAGGGCTATTCCTACGAATCCCTCTCATTCCACAAGCAGAACAAGAAAATGGAGCCGTTCCTGCTCTCCGTCACCGAAAAGGCGCTGGAGGAGAACACCTATAGTCACGATGGTGAAGAGTTCCTGTTCATAATGAAAGGAACGGCCGAGCTGATTCTGGATGAGAAGCGGATCGTTCTTGAAGAAGGCGACTGTGTCTATTTCGATTCGGCGCTGAAACACCGCCTGCTTTCAAAGGACGGCTCGGAAGTCAAGGTGCTGGCCGTTGTTACGCGCTAACTTGTTAATATTAAAATATAATCTTAAAGATAGAAGTCGGTTTATATCATACTGGAAGGATGGCGAAGATGTCCAATAAAGCAATTAAACCATCACTGAAAAACCCGTTTGCACCTCCCGAGAATGTTGAATTCACGATTCCTGGAGAAATTCCCGGCATGAAGGGCGGATATGAAGAGGCGATGAAGGAAGGTTACGACCTGATTCAGCGCCCGGTCAAGTCGGTCAGCATCGCGCAGATTGAAAAGCAGCATTTCAAAAAGCGCATGACCGTCTGGGAACGCCTGCGCGTGTTGACGGAGAACGAGCCCAACATCCTTTTCCAGAACTGGGGCAAGAACCTGGATGGTGCCTCGCTGGTAACCGGCATTCTCAATGTCAATGGACGGGATGTGGCGGTTTACGGCCATGATTTCACGGTTCGGGCCGGGTCAATCGATGCCACCAACGGCCGCAAGCTGGCACTGCTGTTCCAGATGGCCGGCGAGAAGGGCATCCCGCTGATCGGCATGAACGATTCGGCCGGGGCATTCGTGCCGGCCGGCGTTGGCGGTCTGGATGGATATGCCGAGGCTTTCACGGCACTCCGCAAGATCAGCGGTGTGGTACCCAGCATCATGTGCATGTTCGGCTTCAATGCCGGCGGCGGCAGCTATCTGCCGCGTCAGGGCAGCTTTGTGATCCAGCCCAACAACACCTTTTTCGGTCTGACCGGCCCGGGCGTTGTCAAGTCGGTCCTGGGTGAGGATGTAACCCCCGAAGATCTGGGTGGACCCAAGGTTCATGGACAATCCGGTGTAGCCGACCTGACCGTGGAGGATGAGGTTTCGGCGCTGCGGACAGCGCTGCAACTGCTCTCCTATCTGCCCGACAACAACAGTGTCATGGCCCGCTTCCAGAAGACCACCGACCCCATCGACCGGAAAACCTGGGAGATCAATACCCTGCTCAAGAAGGCTTTCAACTCTCCGACCGGATTCAATACGCCCTTCGACGTGTCGATCATGATCCAGCAGATCTGCGACCATGGCGATTACTTCGAGTTGCAGCGTGACCGGGCCCGTGAAGCGGTGACCGCACTCGGCCGTCTGGGCGGCAATGTGGTCGGCTTTGTTGCCAACAACAGCGCCGTGGCTTCCGGCCAGATTTCGGTCGATTCGGCCTACAAAATTGCCCGCTTCAACCGTTTCTGTAATATCTACAATATCCCGATGATCTTCATGGAAGACACCACCGGTTTCCTGCCGGGTCGCGAACAGGAGTGCCGCGGCATCGTCCAGGCCGGCCGCGCCATGCTCGATTCAATCGTGGACATCAGGACGCCGCGTATCCTGCTGATCATACGCAACGCCTACGGCGGAGCCTACGCCTCCTACAACAACTACCCGACCGGCGCCGATCTGGTTCTGGCCCTGCCCACAACCCGCCTGGCGGTCATGGGGCCGGCCGGCAAGGAGTTCGTCTACAAGGATGAGTTGCGCAAGCTGCGGAGTGCTGTCACGGTCAAGATCAAGGACGGAACCCAGGAGCGCGTGGCTGCAGGCATGGAAGCCGGCGAGGCCAAAAAGGATGCCGAGAAGGATGCCGCGGACTGGTTGAAGATCGAGGAAGCGGCCTTGAACAGCCGTTACGAAAAAGAACTGATGAATCCAAAGGAAGGTCTGGCGCTGGGATCCATCTCTTCGCTCGTCATGCCCACCGACCTGCGCAAGGTGCTCGGGGAGAACATGAACTTCTTCCTGCGTCACTACAAACCGGGCCCGATGCAGGCCGTTCAGCGCGAGTTCCATTAAATAATATTTTTAACTTATCCGATGAGATTGGAGATATATACCAATGCCACAGACCGATTATTACAAGCATAACCCATTGATTCACCGTGATCGCCGCTTGAGCAGCTCCGCATCCGAGTGGGTGCGCTCATTCTCCTGCGAAGACCTGAAGCCACTGATCGTCTGCCGTGGTCCGATCCGCAAGGAAGCTATGGATGTCTATGACGAGATGGGGATCACCTATTACGGGATTCTTATTTCCGAGAAGGACTCGATTGTCTATCCCAATGCCCTGGCTCCGGAACTGCGCCAGTTGACGGATTCTCGGCGCGTTCATCGCGTTCCGGACTATTCAGGAGCGAGCAAGGAAGAGCGTATAGAGCGAATCAACCAGATTATCGGCATTGCCAAGGACAACTTCTATGACTCGATCTTTGCCGGCTACGGTTTCATGGCCGAGGATGAGGAATTTGTCGCCGCCATCGAAAAAGCCGGGCTCAAATTCATCGGACCATGCGCCGCAACCCAGGCCAAGGCCGGTAAAAAGGACGAGGCCAAGCGTACCGCGCTGCAGGTGAACGTCAGTGTTACTCCCGGTGTTGACAATGTCACCGCCCGGACCCTGCTCAAGAAGTACCCTACCCGCGAAAAACTGTTGAAATTGGCGGAAGCCGAGGGACTGGCGGTTAACAAGGATGTCCTGGACGACAAGAACCTGGCGGTGGAACTGCTTGCCGACCAGATCCTGATGGCTTCCTACAATAAGGGCATCGACCTGTTTTCTATTGATGAACTCTGTGCCCAGGTACAGACGGAAGTGGCCGAACTTTTCCGGAAATATCCGCAGAGCCGTTTCCGCATCAAGGCGATCGGTGGCGGCGGCGGCAAGGGGCAGCGTATCCTGGGCGCCTCTCTGCTGGCTGTCAAAAAAGCGGATGAGAAGTTGATTGCCAAGGCGGCCGCGGAAGCGCCTGCAATGGTCAGGGAAGTGCTGAACGAAGTCAAGGCCAATGGCGTTGGAGATAACAAGAACGTTCTGATCGAGCTGAATATCGAACAGACCCGGCACAACGAGATCCAGTTGTTGGGAAATGGTGAATGGTGCATCTCTCTTGGCGGGCGTGACTGCTCGTTGCAGATGCACGAGCAGAAGCTGCTTGAGGTCTCCGTCACCCAGGAAGGGCTACTCGCCGCGATTGCCAGCGCCAGGACCGCAGGCAGGAAGGCGGAAGTCGAGGCGCTGGAATCCGACCTGAAGGTGCTTAACAGGATGGAGGAGGAGTCGGCCCGTTTCGGGCAGGCTGTCGGCCTGGATTCCGCTTCGACCTTTGAGTGCATCGTGGATCGCGATCGTCACTTCTTCATGGAAGTCAATACCCGTATCCAGGTTGAACACCGCGTAACGGAACTCTGTTACAGCCTGAAATTTACCAACCCGAAAGACAAGAAAGACTTCTTCATCGTTGAATCGCTGGTTGAAGCCATGGCGCTTCTGGCCCGTCACAAGGAGCGCCTGCCCAAGCCCGAGCGGATCGTCCGTTTTAACGCCTCGGTCGAGGCCCGCCTGAATGCTACCGACGCATCGCTTTCACCACACGCCGGTGGCATGATCCGCTATTGGTCCAAGCCGATCGAGGGCGAGATCCGCGATGACCAGGGTATCAGCATGCTTAACCCCGATACCGGTATCTTCATGAAATACAAGGTGGCCGGAGCATATGACTCCAATATTGCCCTGCTGCTCACCAAGGGTGGCGACCGTCAGGAAAGCTACGAGCGCCTGTCCGATGTGCTCTGCAGCACCACGCTGCATGGCAGTGCTTTGGCAACCAACCTGGAGTTCCACTATGGCCTGGTAAGCTGGTTCCTTGGCAGAAACGTGATGGCCAAGCCGACCACACGTTTCGTGGTTCCTTACTTGACGCTGGTGGGGACATTGAAGGAGGAGGCCAACAAGCTGGATGTCGTTTATGCCTTCTTCCAGATGAAAAAACATTACGCCAAGCTGGTGTCGGAGCAATATGCCGATCAGCCGGATGAATGCGCCAAGCAGCTCAAGAATATGTCCGCACTGCTCGACCGCAAGGGAACACTGATCACCCGCCCGATGGAAATTCTGCTGGAAGACCCGCACCTGCTTTCCGGCTGGTTGAGCCGGAACATGAATAACTTCCGCATCGAAAACGGCAAGGTAGTATGGATCAGGAATCCGCTGGGTGTCATCAACGAAACCTACGAGTTCCTCCACATGAATTATCGTCCGCACAAACCGTCTGCGGAAATAATATGGGACCACGATAACGAGTTGCTGCAGAGTTCGTTGCATTTCTATCGTACCTTGCGCGAAAGGTTTGGTCTGGCCCGCGGCGAATATTTCAAACTCAATGAACTGCTTAAGATGGAAGCTCCGCAGGGCGGTTATGATGCCGACATGTGGGATCAGATCCGTTCTGCCCATATCGGCTACGAGTCCGGTCTCGAACTCTTGGGCATGCTGTTCCTGATAGGTAACAACACCAAATTCTGGGAAATGAAGGTGCTGGATGATCTGGAAGTGGTAATTCCGGATTACCTGACCGACCCGGATCTGCAGGCCCGCATGAAAAAGATCCTTGTGCCGCCGCCATCAACCAAGGCCGACGAGATCGTGGCGGTTTGCGGCGGGATGTACTACGGCCAGGAAGCGCCAGGTCTGCCGGCGTTCGTATGCGAAGGCATGCATTTCGAGAAGGACCAGCCGCTCTACATAATCGAGGTCATGAAGATGTTCAATACAATCCGGGCGCCGTTCTCCGGAACCATTGACAAGATCATCATTGACGGCGGTGACGGCACAATTGTGCAGAAGGGGCAGCCGCTCTTCAAGATCACTCCCGACGAAAAATTTGTCGAAACCGATCCCAAGCTGATTGAAAAAGAAAAGCGCGAATGCACATCGGTTTACCTGAAGGCCGTGCTTTAACAAATAATTCCATAATACCGGTATTCTGAGAAAGGCTGATGGCAAGAAGCTGAAATGTACACAAACTTCTTGCCGTTAGCTTTTCCCGGCCGGTCGAATCAGCTCTGTTTATTATCTCTCTTGAATAAGCGCCTGTTTCAGCGGAGACGCACGGTTTTAATTATCAATAATTGGAGAAATTACCATGAGTATCCAAGATCGCAAGGAAAAGTGGAAAGTTGTTGTCGCCAAAAATATTGCCAGGTCACCCGAAAGGATGAGCGACTTCCGCACAACATCCAATATCGAGATGGAGCGTTGTTTTACCCCCGGTTTCGATTATCCGGGCTACGGGGAACAGCTCGGATTCCCCGGTGAATATCCCTACACTCGCGGCGTGCAGCCGACCATGTATCGCGGCCGATTCTGGACTATGCGCCAGTATGCCGGATTCGGCACCGCCAAGGAATCCAACGAACGTTACAAGTATCTGCTGTCAGCCGGACAGACCGGGCTCTCGGTGGCTTTTGACCTGCCGACCCAGATGGGCTACGACTCGGACGCAGGCATGAGCATGGGCGAAGTCGGCAAGGTCGGCGTTGCGATCGATTCGCTGGCTGACATGGAGATTCTTTTCGACGGCATCCCGCTGGACAAGGTCTCGACCTCGATGACGATCAACTCGACCGCCGCGATACTGCTCTGCATGTACATCGCCGTGGCCGAGAAGCAGGGGGTGCCGGCCGACAAGATCTCCGGCACGATCCAGAACGATATCCTCAAGGAATACATGGCGCGTGGCACCTACATCTATCCACCCAAGGAGTCGATGCGCATTATCACCGACATCTTCGCCTACTGTAAGGATAATGTACCCAAGTGGAACACGATCTCGATCTCGGGCTACCACATCCGCGAAGCCGGTTCCAGCGCGGTCCAGGAAGTGGCCTTTACCCTGGCCGACGGAATTGCCTATGTTGAGGCCGCCATCAAGGCCGGTCTGGAAGTGGATGACTTTGCGCCGCGCCTGGCTTTCTTCTTTAACGCCCATAACAACCTGTTCGAAGAGGTGGCCAAATTCCGTGCTGCCCGCAGGATCTGGGCCAGGATCATGAAAGAGCGTTTCGGCGCCAAGGATCCCAAATCGCAGATGCTCCGTTTCCATACCCAGACAGCAGGTTGCACGCTGACGGCACAACAGCCGGACAACAATATCATGCGTGTCACGATGCAGGCTCTGGCGGCTGTACTGGGCGGTACCCAGTCACTGCACACCAACTCCCGCGACGAAGCACTGGCACTGCCGACCGAGGATTCCGTGCGCATTGCGTTGCGTACTCAGCAGGTAATTGCCTACGAATCCGGCGCGGCCGACAGCATCGACCCGCTGGCCGGATCATTCCTGGTTGAGTCACTGACGGACCAGATCGAAAAAGCCGCCACGGAATACATCGAGAAGATCGACAAACTGGGTGGGGCGGTCGAGGCTATTTCGCGCGGCTTCCAGCAGAAGGAGATTCAGGATTCGGCCTACGCCTACCAGAAAGCGATTGAAAAGGAAGAGCTGATCATCGTGGGAGTCAACAAGTTCACCGTGCAGGAGCCTCCTCCCACCGGTCTGCTAAAGGTCAAGGAAGAGGTTGAAATTTCGCAGAAGAAGTCATTGGGCGAGATGAAAGCCGGGCGGGATAACGCCGCTGTTAAGTCTTCACTGGCACAATTGGAAGTTGCTGCCAGGGGTACGGACAACCTGATGCCTTACATACTGTCGGCGGTCAAGGCCTATGCCACACTGGGCGAGATCGCGGACGTGTTCAGGGAAGTCTTCGGTAAGCATACCGAGACGGTGGTGCTGTAAAAGACATGTTTATTCAGAGAGGTATTTAATGTTGACCAAAATCAACCATATCGGCATAGCTGTTAAATCGTTGGACGAATCCATCACGTTCTACCGTGATAATCTGGGCATGTTGTTTGCAGGGATCGAGGTTGTGGAAGAGCAGAAGGTACGTGTAGCCATGCTGCAGGTTGGTGAATCAAAGATAGAGCTTTTGGAACCTACGGCAGAAGACAGCCCGGTAGCCAGGTTTATTGAAAAAAACGGTGTTGGAATCCACCATGTTGCGTTCGAGGTGGAAGATGTTGAAGCTGCTATTGCAAAGCTGTCCGAAGAAGGTGTCAGAATGATAGACCAGAAACCGCGCTGTGGCGCGCACGACACACGTATTGCATTTTTGCATCCCAAATCGTCCGGCGGAGTGCTTACCGAGCTATGCCAGTGCGGTCATTGAATGTATACTGTAGCCCAGTTTACAGATTGTCTATTACTTACAGCCGGTTACATGATCTAAATGCTTTTTTTACTTGACAACCGTTTGATTTGTTGTATATTCCGCTAAACCAAATAGAACAGATGTACTGAAACCTACGATCCTACAAGTAGCTAACCGATTGATTTTACTTGATTCCAGCATTGCTGGCAGCAAAAACCGGGAGCGAAACACACTGTGAACGTTTCAGAAAAAAACATAATGGGAATTCAATCATACCTTTGAGCGTCTGGGAGTTCTCCTGTCGCGCTTCAGAGGTATTTGCGTATCAAAAAGAAAAACAGTCTGGATTTTAATGGCGGTTGAAATGCGTACAAGTGCCAAATTTACTTGAAAGGTGGTGAGCATCGGCAAGGAAATTATCTGACATTCACGTTGTTCGCAGTTGTAACACGCATCTTATAAAAATGAAGGAGGCACACATGAGTATCAAAAAAACAGTAGCAATCGCAGCAGCAGCAGGGGCCCTGGCCGCTATTTCAGTACCGGCAATGGCTTTCGAGAACGAGTTCCACGGGACTTACGGATTTAACGCGACTTTCTCGAACTTTCAGAATGGCGGTTCCGGTGATTTCAGCCCGGTAGGTCGTGCTGACAAGCAGATGAGCAACTATTTTGAGCAGCGTGCTCGCCTGCAGTATATCGCCAAGGCCAGCGATGATCTGAAGTTGGTCACACATTTCGAGATTGACAACCGTTTTGGCGATGCAAATACAGACCTCGACACCGACTCACTTAACTTCGAAGTCAAGCACGTATATTTGGATTTCAATCTGGGCAAAAACTTTAACACCAAGCTTGGTACACAGGCATATAATGATACCATCAAAGGTGTGTTTATCTCTGCCGATGTGCCGGCTATCATGACTACCACCAAGCTGGGTGCATATAAACTTGGTCTTGGTTTTTCCCGTTTTGATGATGATGGTGCTGCGAACGCTGGTCCTGGTACTGGAACCCGTCTGGGTGACAAGAACAAAGATCTGTTCATCATGGACAATACCTTTGCCATCAACAAGGATGCAAAGGTCGCATTATCCTACTACTTCCTTGCTGATTATGCCACCGGATCTACCGGTTACCCAGCAGCTAACGCACCTTCCAATATTTTGCAATTGGGAAATTTCAGTAACGCTATCCTCCTTCACACATTTGCACTGAGCGGAGATGCCAAAATCGGTCCGGCAACCCTGAGCGGCTTCATGGCAATGCAGGCTGGTCATCAAAAACAGTTTAATGCTAACGGATCCAGCAGGCAGTTCCATGGTTGGGCCGCCAATCTGGCAGCAAAAATGCCAATTGGACCGGGTACCGCCAAAACCGCCTTCCTGTTCACTTCCGGTAACAACAGCACGGACGCTTCACATTACAAAGGCTGGGTAACCTCCTCCATTAATACCTACAATGAAGGCGGCATGATGATCCTTACCCGCAACCAGGCTAATAGTCCCGGTTCTACCGACACTTATCTTCGCCGGAATGTTACCAACGTAGCTCTTGCCAGCCTTGGTTATGATGCCAATCTGACCGATAAACTGTATCTGAACACTAATTTGGGCTTTGGTTGGACACCCGCCTCTCACCAGGAGCTTGGCGTGGGGACACAGAATTCCAGCGACTTCATCGGTACCGAGATCAATGTTGAAACAGGTTACAAAGTATACAGTAACCTGACACTGAAGGCTCAGGCTGCTTACCTGATGCTGGGTGGCCTCTACAAAGACACAGCTACCAATGATGCTACCAAAGATCCGGAAAACCCCTACACAATGCGTCTTCTTGCTTCATACGCATTCTAATTCAAGCTTTACATGATGTACTTGAGGGCGGGAGCGATCCCGCCCTTTTTTTATGGTCTTTTCTTTGACGATTGGTAAGAGCTGTGATACATTCTCGCTTTGAAATTGTTGGAGGTGTCTGTATGCAAAAAGATCATCTGTTAATATTGTTGGAATCGATTGAGAGTAAGGTACAACTTACAATGGAGGCGGTTTCAGCGCTGGATAATAAAATTGATCGAGTAGAAGAACGATTGACAGAAAAAATTGATATTGTCGATTGCAAAGTCATGGGATTGAGCAAGCGCCTTGATTCAGTTGAAGAACGTCTCTCCAGTGAGATTGCAGAAGTCCGTGCCGATCTGGCGGGCCACCGCAACAACACTGAGCTGCACCATACAAAACCGAAACGTCCGCTGAAAAGAGCATAAATCCTTTGAATCCAAAAACAAAAATCATTTGCATTGCAAATCAGAAAGGCGGTGTCGGTAAAACGACCACCGCCGTTAATCTTGCTGCTTCGCTGTCTGCGGCGGAACGGCCGACTTTGCTGATCGACATCGACCCGCAGGGCAATGCAACCAGCGGCGTCGGCATCGATAAAACGCGTCTGCGGCACACGATATACGATGTGCTGATAAACGGTGCTGATCCGCAAGATATCATTGTTGATACCGGACAACCGTTTCTGCATATCCTGCCGTCCAATGCAGATCTGGCCGGAGCTGAACTTGAGTTGATCACTGAAACCGGGCGCGAACTGAAACTGAAGTTTGCATTGGCTACGTTGATGGACCGGTATCGCTACGTGATTATCGATTGTCCGCCATCGTTGAACCTGATGACGATCAACGCCATGACAGCCGCCGACTCGGTGCTGATACCGCTGCAGTGTGAGTTTTATGCCATGGAGGGGTTATCCCAGATCTTGCAGACTATCCGTCTGATTCAGAAAGGTCTTAACCCGTTGCTGGTAATCGAGGGCATATTGTTGACCATGTATGATGCCCGCGGCAATCTCGGCAAGGAAGTGGCTTCGGAGATTCGAACCCACTTCCCGGAACAGGTCTTCGAATCGGTAATACCCCGCAATGTGCGTCTTGCAGAAGCGCCCAGTCACGGCAAGCCGATAATTTACTATGATATCACCTCGCGAGGCGCAGCCAGCTATATGCAGTTGGCCCGTGAGATTATCCAGAGGGAGGCGGTCAATGGCTAAAATAGGCGGCCTCGGCAAGGGCATGGCGGCACTGCTGCAGATAACTGAAACGGTTGACGAATCAAAGAACTACTTTATATGTCCGATTGAGAAGATTCGTCCCAATCGTAACCAGCCCCGCAAGCATTTTGCGCCGGAAAAACTTGAAGAGCTGGCGGCTTCGATAAGGGAGCAGGGGATTATTCAGCCACTGGTGGTAACCAGAAAAGATGATCACTACGAGATTATTGCCGGTGAACGGCGCTGGCGCGCGGCGCAGAAAGCCGGGCTGCACGAAATTCCGGTCGTGATTCGTGAGGCTACACAGGAAGCAGTGATGGAGTTGGCGCTGATCGAGAATATCCAGCGCCAGGATCTTAACGCGATAGAAGAAGCTCAGGCCTACCGATCACTGGTGGAGTCTTTCGGTATTTCCCAGGAAGATGTCGCCAGAAGGGTTGGTAAAAACCGGACTACCGTTACCAATTCGCTACGCCTGCTCAAGTTGCCGGAAGATATTCAGCGTGATATCGTCGAGGAGCGACTTAGCATGGGGCATGCACGGGCGTTGCTTTCCCTAGACAGTGCCGAGTTGATTGAAAGGGCACGCCATGAAATACTTCATCGCCAGCTTAGTGTTCGCGCCACCGAGGATCTTGTCAAAAAATTGAAAGTAAATCCCAACCCAAAACCGACCAAGCGTTTTCAACAACCGGATTTGCTGATGTCGTCGCTGGAAGAACAGCTCCAGAAACGATTCAAGTCCAAAGTAGCAATTCGTAAGGTGGGGCAAAGGGGAGGGCGGCTGGAAATACACTTCAATGATTCCGATGAGTTGACCCGCATAGTCGATCTGCTGGATATCTAGTAAACTCAAAAAACAGTCAAATAGATGCAATTGTCTTGACAGCCTGCTAATTACTATGATAGTTAGTCGCTGTTTACACCATTTCTGGGATACAGTATACATCTCAGCATACCTGCAAGGGGTAGGTCGTGATTGAATTAAACTTAGCATTCGTAGTTCAGCTGATTAACTTCGGCATCCTCGTCCTCGTTCTCAATATTTTCCTTTACAAGCCAATCCGTAAAGTACTTGCGGATCGTCGTGCCGTGATTGACTCTGCTCGCGACAAGACTGCATCTGTGGACGAGTTGGTTCAGGCCAAAATGACACAGTACGAAGCACGTCTTCGCGATGCCAAGTCTGGCGCCGGTGCAACCCGTGCCGAGGCGCTCAAGCAGGCCCAGGCCGAGGAGACGGCTGTACTGGAGAAGGCGCGCAAAGAGGCGTCCGAATCGCTGGCTTCAATTCGTACAAAGGTTGCCAAAGAGGCGGCTGATGCGCGTGCGTTGCTGAAGCAGCAGGCCGAAGTATTGTCCGGCGATATTTGTGAGAAAATCCTCGGGAGGAGCCTGTAGTCATGTTGATGGTATCCGATCGTACTAAGAAAATTGTATTTTCGCTGGCGTATGTTGCCGTGTTTGTTTTTGTGGCTGACGCCGGATTTGCTTCCGAAGCTGGCGGCGGGGCGCATCATCCCGACAGTGGCGCCCAGATGAAGGACTTTGCCTGGCGAGTGCTTAACTTTGCCGTTTTGGTGGGGATTCTCGTTTATGCACTCAAGAAAGCTGATGTCAAGGGTTCGCTGGCCGCGCGTCAGGCTGAGATAGAAAAAAGCCTGAAAGATGCTGAGGCGGCTCGTGATGCAGCCGAGAATAAATTGCGAGAATACAGTGCCAAGCTTGATCAGGCTTCTAAGGAAATTGACGATCTTCACGCGGCAATCGTCAGTGAGGGTGAGCGTGAAAAGAGCCGGATAGTTGCCGAGGCCAAGCTGGCTGCCGAGAAAATTGTTGCTCAGGCAGCGCTGTCGGCCGAGCAGGAAACGCTTAAAGCGCGTAACGAGTTGCGAGTGGAAGCTGCCCGTCTGGCGGTTGAGATTGCGACAGGAAAGCTGAGCAGCTCTATTCAGAAGAACGACCACGACAGATTTGTCGGTGAATATCTTGACAAGGTGGTACAGATCCAGTGATCAATAACACGATTGCGAGACGATATGCCAAGGCGCTGGTACAACTTGGTTCGGAAGGCGGCCTTGTGGACCAGTTTCGTGAGGAATTGGCCGCGGTAGATCGTCTTTTTGCCGGCAACTCCGAGTTGCGTGCCGCTTTTGGCGACCCTGCTCTTACGCTTGAACAGAAGAAGTCAATCATGAAAGAGCTGGTGGCAAAGCTGGCCTGCTCAGAGTTGGTTGGAAATTTTCTGTTGCTTCTGGTCGATAAGAATCGCACTGCTTTTCTTGGCCAGATTGTACACACCTATGAAAAACTTGCTGACGACTTTTCCGGCGTGATTCGCCCTGTTATCAGGAGTGCCTTTCCGCTTGATGATGGTCAGGTTAAAGCCATTCAGGTGGCACTTGAGAAGAAGAGCGGCAAGAAGGTGGTTCTGCAGGTACAGGTGGATGCGACTCTTCTGGGTGGTATCATTACCCAGATCGGCGACACCGCCTACGACAGCAGTGTCAAGACCCAGCTTAAACGGATTCAAGATATATTACAGAAGGGGTAGGAGTTTCCATGGAAATCAAAGCCGAAGAGATCAGCGAGATCATCAGAAAGCAAATCAAGGAGTATGGTAAGGAAGTTGAAGTGTCGGAAACCGGCACAATCATCTCCATTGGTGACGGTATTGCCCGTATTCACGGCCTGGCAGGCGCCATGGCCGGTGAGTTGCTGGAGTTTCCGGGCGGAGTGTCCGGCATGGTTCTTAACCTTGAAGAGGACAATGTCGGTGCTGCTATTCTTGGTGAATTTGCCGAGATCAAAGAGGGTGACACCGTCAAGCGTACTGGTCGCATTACCGAGGTGCCTGTTGGCGACGCACTGATCGGCCGCGTTGTTAACGCAATCGGTCAGCCGATTGATGGCAAGGGTGCTATCAATACCAGCAGCTTCAGCAAGGTGGAGATCAAGGCCCCCGGCATCGTTGACCGTAAATCGGTTCACCAGCCGATGGCAACCGGCCTGAAGGCGATCGATTCCATGGTTCCAATCGGACGCGGCCAGCGCGAGCTGATCATCGGCGACCGACAGACCGGAAAAACCGCTGTCGCACTCGATACGATCATCAACCAGAAAGGCGGCGACGTGGTTTGTATCTATGTCGCCATCGGCCAGAAGCGTTCCACGGTTGCCCAGGTTGTTTCCAAGCTGACCGAGCACGGCGCCATGGACTACACGATCGTTGTTGCCGCTACCGCTTCCGAGTCTGCCCCGCTTCAGTTCATCGCTCCCTACACCGGCGTTACCATGGGCGAGTTCTTCCGCGATACCGGTAAGCATGCCCTGATCATTTATGATGACCTTTCCAAACAGGCCGTTGCCTATCGTCAGCTCTCCCTGCTGCTGCGCCGTCCTCCAGGACGTGAAGCTTACCCTGGTGACGTATTCTATCTGCACAGCCGTCTGCTGGAGCGCGCCTGCAAACTATCCGATGCTCGTGGAGCCGGATCATTGACCGCACTGCCGATCATCGAGACCCAGGCTGGTGACGTTTCCGCCTACATCCCGACTAACGTAATCTCGATTACCGACGGCCAGATCTATCTGGAGTCCGACCTGTTCTTCTCGGGTGTTCGTCCGGCTATTAACGTTGGTCTCTCTGTTTCGCGTGTTGGCGGTTCCGCACAGACCAAATCAATGAAACAGGTTGCCGGTACGTTGCGCCTCGACCTGGCCCAGTATCGCGAGATGGCGGCATTCGCCCAGTTCGGTTCCGATCTTGACAAGGCCACCCAGATGCAGTTGGCTCGTGGCGAGCGCTTGGTTGAAGTTTTGAAACAGCCCCAGTATCGCCCGATTCCAAACGAGAAGCAGGTTGTAATCATCTTTGCCGCCAACAACGGCTTTATGGATGAGCTGCCGGTTGCTGTTCTCAAGCGTTACGAAACAGAACTGTATTCTTTCTTCGACAACCGTCAGGCTGAGTTGCTGGTTGAACTTCGCGACAAAAAAGCGATCGATGATGACCTGAAGAAGCGCATGATATCCGCACTGGAGCAGTTCAAAAAGGAATTTACCGCTTAAGCAAGGACGGATTGAAACATGGCGAGCCTTAAAAGCATAAAAAAACGGATTGTCTCCGTAAAAAATACGCGCCAGATCACCAAGGCCATGAAAATGGTTTCGGCGGCAAAGCTGCGCCGGGCACAGGAAAACGTGGTGGCTGCCAGGCCATATGCAAAGAAGCTTGGTGAAGTGCTGCAGTCACTGGCCGGTAATCTCGAAGGTGATCTGCATCCTCTGCTGGAAAAACGTGAAGCCAGAAAGCTTCTGTTGATAGTCGTGACATCGGATCGCGGTCTGTGTGGTGGCTTCAACACCAACCTGTGCAAGGCCGGTGAACGTTATATCAAGGAAAAACAAGGCGCATTCGAACAGATAAGCGTAATGACGGTCGGTCGTAAAGGTTACGAGTATTTCAAGAACCGTCTTACGGTGTATAAGAACTTCACAGGAGTGATCTCCAAACCTACTTATCAAGTCGCCGCCAAGCTTGGTCAGGAGGTCATTGATGGATTTCTGGAAGGCGAATATGATCAGGTCGAATTATTATACAACTCTTTTCGCACGGTCATGACACAGGACATAACATTCCAGCAGCTTCTTCCGGTTGTGCCTGAAGAGAAAGCAGTTGTGGATGAAGCACCGGTGGAATACATCTATGAACCGTCGGTTGGAGAGCTTTTGGCTGAAATATTGCCGAAAAACATCGAGGTACAGCTCTTCAAGTCCATGCTGGAATCGGTTGCCGGCGAGCATGGCGCCCGTATGACCGCCATGGACAGCGCCTCCAAAAACGCATCCGAGATGATCGGCAAGCTGACGCTGCAATACAACCGTGCCCGTCAGGCCGCCATTACAACGGAATTGATGGAAATCATCTCCGGCTCGGAATCCATCAAGGGATAATATTTAAGATCGAACACTATATGAGGCCTCAGGGCCGCAGGAGGACTAAGTTCCATGAGTCAGAACACTGGAAAAATATCGCAGGTCATCGGCGCAGTTATTGACGTCGAGTTCGAGCCCGGCAAACTGCCGGAGATCTATCACGCACTCAGGGTTACCAATCCGGCCATTGACGACCGCGAGAACAACCTGGTGCTTGAAGTAGCCCAGCATCTGGGTGAAAACTCGGTTCGTACAATCGCTATGGACTCCACCGACGGCCTTAAGCGCGGCCAGGTTGTCATCGACACAGGCAAGCAGATCTGCGCACCGGTTGGTCGCAAGACCCTCGGTCGTATTATTAACGTCATCGGTGAGCCGGTAGACGAGATGGGCCCAATCGGAAATGAGAAAGAATACGGTATCCATCGCGAAGCTCCGCCATTTGAAGACCAATCCACCAAGGTAGAAGCATTTACAACCGGGATTAAGGTCGTTGACCTGCTTGCCCCTTATGCCCGTGGAGGTAAAATCGGTCTGTTCGGCGGCGCCGGCGTAGGCAAGACCGTTCTGATCATGGAACTGATCAACAACATTGCCAAGCAGCACGGTGGTTTCTCGGTTTTCGCAGGTGTTGGCGAGCGTACCCGTGAAGGTAACGACCTCTGGATGGAAATGAAAGAGTCCGGTGTTCTCGACAAGGCGGCACTGGTTTACGGTCAGATGAACGAGCCTCCAGGAGCCCGCGCCCGCGTTGCTCTGACAGCTCTCTCGATCGCGGAATATTTCCGTGAAGAGGAAGGCCAGGACGTTCTGCTGTTCATCGATAATATTTTCCGCTTTACCCAGGCAGGTTCGGAAGTTTCCGCTCTTCTGGGACGCATCCCTTCCGCCGTTGGTTACCAGCCTACCCTGGCCACCGAGATGGGCGAGCTGCAGGAGCGAATTACATCAACCAAGAAGGGTTCGATCACATCGGTTCAGGCCATCTATGTTCCTGCCGACGACTTGACCGACCCGGCTCCGGCCACCGCCTTTGCCCACTTGGATGCTACCACCGTTCTTTCACGCCAGATTGCTGAGCTGGGCATCTATCCCGCGGTTGACCCGCTGGATTCCACTTCGCGAATTCTTGATCCGCAGGTTATCGGCGAAGAGCACTATGCCATCGCGCGTTCTGTTCAGTATGTTCTCCAGAAGTACAAAGACCTCCAGGATATCATCGCAATTCTCGGTATGGATGAACTGTCCGAGGAAGACAAGCTGGTTGTTGCCCGCGCCCGCAAGATTCAGCGTTTCCTCTCCCAGCCGTTCTTCGTAGCCGAGGCATTCACCGGTTCACCCGGCAAATACGTCGAGCTGAAGGACACCATCAAGGGCTTTCAGGAAATCGTGGCCGGCAAGCACGACAACATGCCTGAGCAGGCTTTCTACATGGTCGGTTCGATCGAAGAGGCAATTGAAAAAGCCGCCAAACTGGCTGCGGTTTAATTTTATCGTGTAGGGGCGATCCTTGTGATCGCCCGATCTTCCGGGCGAATACATAGATTCGCCCCTACAAGGATCAAAAAATGGCTGAAAAGATGAAGCTTGAAATAGTTACCCCCTATAAAAAAGTTGTCGAGGTTGAGGTTGACGAAGTTACCGCCACCGGCAAGCTCGGCGAGTTCGGTGTACTTCCGGGCCACGCACCGTTTCTGACATCGCTCCGTATCGGCGAGCTCTGCTACAAGTCGGAGGGGGCTCCCGTTTCGATGGCGCTTAACTGGGGTTACTTTGAAATCAAAGACGACAAGATCATTGTTCTTGTTGAAACTGCCGAATATGCTGACGATATCGATATTGAGCGTGCCAAGGCTGCTCAAGGTCGTGCCGAGGAGGCGCTCAAAAAGCTTACTCCGGAAGACAAGCAGTTCAAGATTTACGAGGCCGCGCTTGAGCGTTCGATAATTCGTATGCAGGTAGCGGGTAAAGCTGTTCGCAAGTAGGCGGACAATCTGATAATGAAACGGAGAGAGCGGCGTTAGTGCCGCTCTTTTTTTGTTTAAGTGGATAAACTGATTCAACTTTGTTATAAACCTACAGCTGCTGATCATGTTGTAGGAGACTTATATGCCGCATTCAAATGAACTAACCCGCAGTAAATGCTACGAGATATTTTCCCAATCCACCGGTGTTGAAATCCGTTCGGCAGCCAAGAACCACGAGGAGAGGGGCGTTGTAGTAGAGCGCTCCGGAAGAATACAGCTACGTTTCTTCAAGCTGACCCCTAAGACTAATCCAGACGATATAACCCAGATACGCTTTGTCTGCGAACCGGACGAAGCCTTCGAACTGTTCCACAAAATCTCCTCTGTTGCTGCTTCCACAACTCCATGCAAGGAAAAACTCAATCCCCACAAGTTCTCGACGGGAGAACCGGCGATTGAAACCGTCACTACACTTACCGCTGAAAAATGGGAGCGTAACGGCAAGAGCGGCTACGCCTTGACGGTGGGTCGGGGTAAGGACTTCATCAGCGTTCCGCTTCCATTGGCAAAATTTCTTTTTGCCGCCGAATTCCTAAGATACCTGTCAACAGACCAATGCTGGGTCGAACGGACAGATAAAGTCTCTTCCAAAAAAACTCCCTGATATGGACAGTGCCAAGCGTTACAGCACGTTTTCCGGTGAATTGAAACGTGTGTTCGGTTGCAAGGTCCAGCGAATAGCCATCGATGCCGGATTTACCTGTCCAAACCTGGATGGAACACTGGATACAAGGGGCTGTATTTACTGCGGAGGCCATGGGTCCGGGTCGTACGGAATACGCCGGGAGCTTGGTGTCACCGGGCAGTTGCACGACGGCATGGAAGTGATGCGTCGCAAGTACAAGGCCACGGCATTTCTGGCTTACTTCCAGTCCTATTCAAATACATATGCGCCGGTGGAACATCTTCGGAAAGCCTTCGAGGAGGCCATTTCCGTACCCGGTGTTGTCGGCATGATTTCAGCCACCCGCCCTGATTGTCTGGCGGACGATGTTATGGATTATCTTTGTGAATTAAATGATCGCACTTATTTCTGGCTTGAGTTGGGAATGCAGTCGATGCACGACAAGAGCCTGGACTTGATAAACAGGCGGCATAACCATGCCTGCCTGGTAGATGCGGTTCAGCGTTCAAAGGCGCGGGGATTGCGTACATGCGTGCATGTGATACTGGGGTTGCCCGGTGAATCACGGCCGGAAATGCTGGCCATGGCCGGAGAGCTGAACCGGTTGCAGGTTGACGGAGTCAAGTTGCATCTGCTGCACGTGATGCGCGGAACCGTGCTGGCGGATATGCATGCGCGCGGAGAGGTAGATGTGATGTGCCGCGACGGCTATGCCGGGCTGGTGTGTGACTTTCTGGAACTGCTGGATCCGAGAATCCTGATCCAGCGACTGACCGGCGATGGCGGCCGCGAAAATCTGATCGCGCCGCTCTGGTCTTTGAAGAAATTCGAGATACTCAACCTGATCGATGCGGAGCTTGAGCGGCGCGGAACCCGCCAGGGCAGCCACTTCGATCCCTTATAGCTACATCTCCACCCGCGTAACCACTCCCTGCAGCTTGGCGGCCGGCAGCTTGTTGAACTGCACGAAATTAGGAGTCAGCTTCTTGATCAGCGCAAATACCTTCCAGACCGGATTCCTGGTCTCTATATCCTCGATGCCATAAAAGATGACCTTTTCTTTAATGCCGTTGGCAGCAAGCAGCTTCTCTATATCCAACACCTCCATGTAACCGGCGTTGACTTCAAAAAACTCCAGCCCGGTTCCAACATCCTTCTTGTGATTACACCAGACTTCAAAAGGTTCATCCGTTCTGACTATTGAAATGAAGATATTGCGTTCATAGATGATGTTGGAACGAATCACGCAATGCACAATGTAGGGCGGGATCACATCCAGGCCCTTGAGAAAAAAGAGCGCCGAACCGGAAATATTCTTGTTCTTGGCATAGATCTGTTCATACGAGAGCATGAAAATATCCAGCGGAAGCGGGCTAAGTGCCTTATATAGAGCGCGTTGTCCATTGGTCCAGATAAGGATCGTGGCGAAGGGTATCGAGGCCAGTATCAGAGACCAGTAGGCGCCATGGGGGAACTTTGAGAAGGTCGAAGTGAAGTAGACGATGTCGATCAGAGCGATCACAACCACAATCGGAACTTTCCATTTCTTGGTGGTTTTTGAGAAAACCATGATCATCATCATTGCGGTGATGGTCATCGAACCCGTAACCGCCATGCCGTAGGCAGCGGCCAGATTGCCGGATTTCTGGAAGAAGAACATCACGAAGATGACCGCCACCATCAATGTCCAGTTGACAGCACCGATATAGATCTGTGACTGCATGTGTGTCGATGTATAATCGACCTTGAACAGCGGCATCAGGCGAGTGGTAATACCCTGGTAGACGATCGAGAAAACGCCGCTGATGATGGCCTGGGAGGCGATGATCGTAGCCATGATGGTAAGAATCAGGAACGGGATATAGAGCGCTGGAGACTGGCTCTGGATCATTGCAAACAGTATGTTCTTGGCCTCGGGGTTGCGCAGGATGAAGGCCCCCTGGCCGAGGTAGTTGAGGTAGAGCGCCGCAAAGACGAAATACCAGGCCCGGATGATCGGTTTTTTGCCCAGATGTCCCATGTCGGCATACAGCGCTTCGCCGCCGGTTGAGCAGAGTATCACTTCCGAAAGCACGATGTAGCCGGCAAAGCCGTTCTGGCGGAAAAACTCAAGCGCATGCCAGGGATTGACGGCTGAAACTATTCCCGGCGTGCCGGAGATTGAAATCAGTCCCGATAACAGCAGGGCACCGAAATATACCAGCATGATCGGTCCGAAGATGCCGGCCATCTTGTCGGTTCCGCGTGACTGGAAGAAGAACAAAGTGAAGGCGATCAGGGCGGCGATTACCACAAGAATCGACTGCTTGGTGGCAGCCAGTGATGGAATCAGCAGCAGACCTTCCACTGCCGAGAGTATCGAGATGGCCGGCGTGATGACCCCGTCCCCGAGCAAGAGCGATACCCCCAGAAAGGAGAGGAAACCGGCAAAAGCCAGTACGCGCCCCTTCTTGAAAAGTTTGATGATGATCTCGCGCAAAACGATCTCACCACCCTGTCCCTTTCTGCCCAGGCTCATGGCCAGCCAGGCGTATTCCGCCGTTACCAGGATGGTCATGGTCCAGAAAACCAGCGACAGGATGCCGTAGACATTGGCCACGGTAGGCTTGGTCAGGGCGAAAACAACGGTCAAGGTATAGATCGGGCTGGTGCCGATGTCGCCGAACACCAGTCCCAGAGCCTTGACGATGCCGCCCCAGAATGAATCCTCATGTTTTTGGGTCATGTAACCTGCCTTGGAAAAAATAAGGGCGGCATTTCTGCCGCCCCCGCTTATACATCATTTGTGTCTGTAAAGTCACCAGAAGAGTGCTACATCTCGACCCTGGTCACCACGCCCTGCAGTTTGGCCGCCGGAAGTTTGTTGAACTGTACGAAATTGGGAGTCTGGCGCTTAATGGTGGAGAACAGTTTCCAGAATATGTTGTTGGTCTCAATATCCTCAATGCCGTAGAAAATGACTTTTTCCAAAATGCCGTTGGTTTTGAGGATATCTTCGATATCCAGTATATCCATGTAGCCTGCGCGGATCTCGATCGCATCCAGGCCGATTGCGAGATTTGTTTTCAGATCTGTCTCCAGACCGTAAGGTTCGTCGGTGCGGATGATCGAGATCAATACGTTGCGCTCATAGATGATATTGCTGCGGATGATGCAATGCACAAGATAGGGGGGGATGACGGCCCACTCTTTGACAAAGAACAGCCCGGTGCCGGGGATGTTACGGCCTTTTGAGTAGATCTGCCTGTAGGCCAGTTCGAAAGTTTCAAAATCCAGAGGCCTGAGAGCGCGGTAGAGTGCACGCTGTCCATAGGTCCAGATCAGGATCGTGGCAAAGGGGAACGACGCCAGAATAATTGACCAGTAGCCGCCATGGGGAATCTTGTTCATGCAAGAAAAAAAGAATATCAGGTCTACCAGTGTGATCCCAACAGCCAACGGCACTTTCCATTTCTTGGTGGTGCGGGAGAAGATCATGATCATCATGATGCCGGTAATTGACATGGTGCCGGTGACCGCCAGTCCGTATGCCGCAGCCAGGTTTTCCGACTTCTTGAAAATCAGCATTATGATCAGTACCGCAATCATCAATATCCAGTTGATCGAGCCGATATAGATTTGGGATTTAAGGTGTGTAGAGGTGTAATCTACTCGCAAAAGCGGCATGATGCGGGTGGTGATGCCTTGGTAGACAACCGAGAATACCCCGCTGATCATGGCTTGGGAAGCGATGATGGTGGCCATGACAGTCAGTATCAGGAACGGGATATAGAGGATGGGCGCCTGGTACTGAATCATGCCGAAGAGGTAGTTTTTCGCCTGCGGATGTCCCAGCAGGAAAACGCCCTGGCCGAAATAGTTGATGATCAGGGCCGTAAATGCAAAATACCAGGCCCGCATGATCGGTTTTCGTCCCAGGTGTCCCATATCGGCATAAAGTGCTTCGCCACCGGTGGCGCACAGGATTACCTCGGACAAGACGAAGAAGCCTTCCAGACCGTGATGCAGCATGAAATTGATGGCGTAATGCGGGCTGACCGCCATGAAAACAGAAGGCATGCTCACGATGGAAGCAAGTCCGGAAAGCGTCAGAGCGGTAAACCAGACCACCATGATCGGGCCGAAGGCGCCGGCGACCTTGTCAGTTCCCTTGTACTGGGCAATGAACAACCCCACGGCAATAATGGCGGCAATCAGGATCAGGGTGTTCTGTTTAGTCGCCTCCAAGCCCGGAATAAGCGCCATACCTTCCACCGCGGAAAGGATCGAGATGGCGGGAGTGATGACGCCATCGCCAAGCAGCAGGCAGACTCCCAGATAGGAGAGAAAGACAACAAAAGCCATCTGCCTTCCCGGTTTGAGCATGCGGGCAAGGATTTCCTTGAGTACAATGGTGCCACCCTCTCCCTTGCGTCCCAGGCTCATTGCCAGCCAGGCATATTCGGCTGTTACAAGGATGGTCATGGTCCAGAATACCAGGGAGAGAATCCCGAATACATTGTCCACGGTCGGTTTTGTCAGGGCAAAAATGACTGTCAGGGTGTAAATCGGGCTGGTGCCGATGTCGCCGAAGACCAACCCCATTGATTTGACGATTCCGCCCCAGTATGATTCTGCCTCGTGCTGCTTCATGATAGCTGCCCCTGATCAAGCGATATGATTCCATACTAGATTGTTTGGTATAAAGATTATGTCAAGATATCAGGCGGGAGCATCAAGAAAGTATCAAGATCGTATTCGGAGAAGCGTCGGATCGCGGAACTCAGTCGCTATGCCGGGTCGCGATCAAACTCATTTCCTTGGAGTGTGAGCCGGTATCCGACACCCGGCTCGGTGATGATGTGACGGGGACGGGACGGGTCGGCCTCGATTTTGCGTCGCAAATTGCTGATATTGACTCGCAACACATGTGGCTGCTCCAGATAGGCGATGCCCCAGACCTGTTTGAGAATCTGGCTGTGGGTCAGGACCTTGCCGGCGTGGGTGACCATCAGGCGCAGGATGTCGTATTCGGTGGGTGTCAGCGAGACTTCCTCGCTGTGTATGGTGACCAGGCGGCGGGTCAGATCAACCTGCAGGCCGTTGCTGGCGTAGATCGGTTCCGGAACCTCCTGGAGAGAGCGCCTTAGCGCAGCCCTGATTCGAGCGAGGAGTTCCCCGACACCGAAGGGCTTGGTCAGGTAATCGTCGGCCCCTGCATTCAGTGCCGCTACCTTGTCGTTCTCATGCTCACGAACGGACAGCACTATAATCGGCACATGCGACCACTCGCGGAGTCGTGTGATCACCTTGATACCATCCAGGTCGGGCAGTCCCAGGTCGAGCAGGATGATGTCAGGTTTGAAGGCCGCTGCCGCCGCCAGGCCGGCGTGACCGTTCTCGGCCTCGTGCAGGGAAAAATCTTCACTGGACAAGACCGTGTGGAGAAAACGCCTGATGGCCAGCTCATCGTCAATAATCAGGATGCGGGGCAGGTTCTCGGCAGACATTAATTTACCTCATTGTAGAGCTGCTGTGCAATTTGGTGCTACTTCTGAACCAAGGGCAAACGTATCACGATTCTAAGTCCTCCGCCAGTGCGGTTTTCGGCGATAATCTTTCCTCCGTGGGCCTCGACAATCCCCTTGCAGATAGACAAGCCAAGTCCGGTTCCACCTGCCCCCTCGGGGATCGGGATGCGGTAAAACTTGTCAAAAACCCGTTTCAGGTCATGTTCAGGCACTCCTGGCCCCCGGTCTGAAACTTCCAGTGACAGCCAGCCATTATCGGTTGTGGCGCTGACCTCAATGCTGCTTTCCGCTGATGCATATTTGTGAGCATTGTCCAGCAAGTTCACCAGCACCTGGGTCATCAACACAAGATCCATGGAAACCAGGGGCAGGTTATCGGCCAACCTGATTTCCACGGAGCGATTGCCGAGGCGCTGTTCGGTGGCAGCCAACGCGCAGCCGACCAGATCCTGGACATCGCACAACTCGACATTCAGTCTGATCGCGCCGGCTTCGATGCGGGTCATGTCCAGCAGATTCCCGACAAAGCGATTCAGTCGTTCGGCCTCGCTGCAGGCGGACTCCAGCAACTCCCGCCGGGCATGGTCGCTCAGATGGGTTCCTTCTTCCTTCAGGCTGGAGAGCACGCCGGTCACGGAAACCAGCGGCGTGCGCAGGTCATGGGATATGGAGTTCAAAAGGGCCCGCTCCAGATTCTCTCGTGCCTGGAGGATCTGGGCCTGTTCTGCCTGCCGGGAAAAACGGATGCGTTCCATGGCCATGGCCGCCTGGGTGGTAAAGGCGTCCAGCAGGCGGCGGTTGTCCTGGGAGTGGTAGTCATGCTGATGCATCAGTTTTACCCCCATGACACCCAGGACACTGGACGGGGTCTGCAGGGGCAGATAGATCAGGTTCGCGGATACGAGCGTATCAGTGGCTCGTCCGGCGGGATGGTTGTTGCGAAAGGCCCAGTCGGCCACGGCCTGTTCTTTCATATCCAGCGCCAGCCCATCGCTTGAAGCCATGATATCCAGATGCTCCCCCTCCGGCAGAAGGATCACGACCTGGGCATTCAAAGCCTCTTCCACATTTCTTTGTACCGCCTTCAACACCGCATCGATATCCGCGGAAGCGGCCAGGTCGCGACTGAGATAGTACAGGCTGGCGGTCTGCACTTCCCGGGACCGCATCACCTCGGCCCGCTCCCGCGCCCGTGCCACCAGGCTGCTGATTACCATGCCCACCACGAACAGTCCCAGAAATGTCAGCAGATACTGGGCATCAGACACCACCAAAGTCAGCCGTGGAGGGACAAAGAAAAAATTGAAGGCAATCACACTAAGGAATACGGTGGCAATGGCCGGTTTGCGCCCCAGGCGCACCGAGGCTACAACCACGGCCAGCAGATAGAACATGACCATGTTTGTCGGCGCCAGGAATGGGCGCAGCAGTTCGCAGAGGATGGTTGCGGCAGCCACCAGCATCAGGCTTGCCGTATATCCTCTGGCTTCAAACGACGAGCGTTTCCCGGAGACTCCGGAATCATCCGCGCCCGTTTCCTGTGTGAAGCTGACCACAACTATATCAATCGCGCCACTCCGCCGGATGATGCGGTCTACGATCGGCGGCTGCAGTATCTCACGCCAGCGGGGCCGGTTAGGTTTGCCAACCACGATCTTGGAGATATTGTGGCGGCTGGCATATTCCATGACCGCATCGGTAACATCAACCGCTGTAGCGCTGGCAACCTGTGCCCCCAGTCCTTCCGCCAGTCGCAGGTTCTGCCAGATGCGCCCCCGGTTCTCCGCAACCTGTTTTCCACCTTGCGGTGTTTCGATGTAAAGTGTGAACCACTGGGCTTTCAGTTCTTCGGCCAGACGGCAGGTGGCGCGGATCAGTTTCTCGCTGTAAGGGGAACCGCTGACGCAGACCAGAAGGCGTTCAGCGGTGGGCCATGGCCCGGCGATGGACTGGGTCTCCATGTAGGCCCGCATCTGGTCATCGACCCGGGCGGCGGTGCGGCGCAGCGACAATTCCCGCAACGCCATCAGGTTGCCGGGGCGGAAGAATTTTTCGATCGCCTTGGCGGCCTGGTCGGGGACGTAGACCTTGCCCTCCTGCAGTCGCTGAATCAGGTCTTCCGGAGGCAGGTCGATCAGTTTGATCTCGAAGGCCAGGTCCAGCAGTCGGTCCGGCACGGTTTCACGCACGGTGATGCCGGTTATCTGGGACACCACGTCATTCAGGCTCTCGAAATGCTGGATATTGACCGTGGTATAGACATCGATGCCGGCCTCCAGGAGCTCCTCCACGTCCTGCCAGCGCTTCTCGTGCCGCGAACCGGGGGCGTTGCTGTGGGCCAGTTCATCCACCAGCACGATCTGCGGCCTGCGGGACAGGATGCCGTCCAGGTCCATCTCGGGCAGCGTTACCCCGGCGTAGGATGTCTCACGGCGTGGCAGAAGCTCCAGTCCCTCCAGCAGGACGTCGGTTTCGGGGCGGCCATGGGATTCCACATAGCCCACCAGCACGTCGCGGCCTTCATGTTTGCGCAGCCGGGCCGCCTCCAGCATGGCGTAGGTCTTGCCCACTCCGGCGGCATAGCCGAGGAAGATCTTCAGCTTGCCCAGTTCGGCGGTGACCTCTTCGGCCTGGGCCAGTTTCAGCATCGCCTCCGGGGTGGGGCGTATGTCGTCGTTACCGGTCATGGTTACAGTCTAGCCAATTCCAGGTTCAGCACAAGCACATTCACTCGCGGCGACCCGATAAATCCGAATTGACGATCTTCTATGCTGTCGTTGACAATTTTATGCAGCTTCTCTCTGTCGATACCTCGCGCCCTGGCAACGCGAGGTATCTGCAAAAGTGCCGCCTCCGGCGAGATGTGCGGATCTAGTCCGCTGGCCGAGGCCTGCACCAGGTCTGCCGGAACCGGTCCGGTCACTCCCGTGTCGCGCAGCGCCTTGACCCGCTCGCCAACTGTACGCAGGTAAGCGGGGTTGGTCGGTCCGGCATTTGAGCCGCCCGAGGCGGCCGGGTTGTAGCTGAATTCGGCCGTGGCCGACGGGCGCGGCCAGAAATATTTCGGGTCGGAGAAAGGCTGGCCGATCAGCGATGAGCCAACCACCTTTCCGTTGGTATCGGTGACCAGGCTGCCGTTGGCCTGCCTGGGGAATACGGCCTGGGCAATGCCGGTCACTAACAGCGGGTAGATTCCGCCGCAGATGATCGTGAAAATTATGAACAAGAGTATGGCTGGTTTTATGTCTTTCATGGGTTTCGTCCTTTCGTAGGGGCGTCCCCTTGCGGGCGCCCTTGTTGCCATTTCCACATTCATTGCCATTTCCACCAGCAGGCGGGCGGGCGCAAGGCCGCGCCCCTACAAAACCCTTACACCACCAACCCGATCACCATGTCGATCGCCTTGATCCCGACAAAAGGCGCAATGATTCCGCCCACCCCATAGATCAGCAGGTTGTGGATCAGCAGTTTCTCGGCCGGCATCGGGCGGAACCCGGTCCCTTTAAGTGCCAGTGGCACCAGCATCGGGATGATGATGGCGTTGAAGATCACCGCCGACAGGATCGCACTGAAGGGGCTGGTCAGCTGCATTACGTTGAGTGCGGCTAACTGTGGGTAGATCGATAACAGCGCAGCCGGGATGATCGCAAAATATTTGGCAATGTCGTTGGATATGCTGAAGGTGGTCAGGTTGCCCCTGGTCATCAGGATCTGCTTGCCTACCTCCACTATATCCAGCAGCTTGGTTGGGTTGCTGTCCAGGTCGATGATGTTGGCTGCCTCGCGGGCCGGCTGGGTGCCGGTGTTCATGGCCACCGCCACATCGGCCTGGGCCAGGGCCGGCGCATCGTTGGTGCCGTCGCCGGTCATGGCCACCATGTATCCCTGCTCCTGGTACTCGCGGATCAGGCGCAGTTTCTCCTCCGGTCTGGCCTGGGCCAGGAAGTCGTCCACCTGGGCCTCGGCGGCGATGGCTGCCGCGGTAAGGGGGTTGTCGCCGGTGATCATCACGGTTTTGATGCCCATGCTGCGCAGGCGCAGGAAACGCTCCTGGATACCGGCCTTGACGATGTCCTTGAGGTTGATCACCCCCAGGATCTCACTGCCCTTGCTGACCACCAGCGGCGTGGCCCCTGCCCGGGCAATGCGGTCTACCACACCGGCCAGATCGACCGGAATTGCTGAGGCGCCCTGTTTTTTTACAAAGGCGATGGTTGCATCGGAGGCTCCCTTGCGGTAACGCGTGCCTTCCAGGTTGAGGCCGGAGAGGCGTGTATCGGCGCTGAATTCCACCAGCTCGCCATCTGTAGGTGTTTCCCTGTTCAGCCCGTACTGCTGTCTGGCAAGTAACACCACGCTGCGCCCCTCCGGTGTCTCGTCGGCCAGTGATGCCATCAGGGCCGCCTCGGCCAGTTCCCGCTCGTTATGCCCCCCCACCGGGACGAAGGCCACCGCCTCGCGGTTGCCGTGGGTGATGGTGCCGGTCTTGTCCAAAAGCAGCACGTTGACGTCACCCGCAGCCTCGATGGCACGGCCGGAGAGGGCGATAACGTTCTTCTGAAAGAGGCGGTCCATACCGGCGATGCCGATGGCCGGCAGCAGCGCGGCAATGGTGGTGGGCGCCAGGCAGACGAACAGCGCCACCAGAATGGTCAGCGAGACCGGCGTGCCCTGTCCGGCGGCCTTGACGCTATAGATCGAGAGCGGGCTGATATTGGCGCAGACCAGCAGGAATACCAGCGTCAGCGCTATCAGCAGCACTTCCAGGGCGACCTCGTTGGGGGTCTTGCGCCGCTTGGCACCCTCGATCAGACCAATCATCTTGTCCAGGAAGGTCTCGCCCGGATTGGCGGTAATCCTGACGATGATGTTGCCGGAAATGACCGTGGTTCCGCCTGTTACCGCACTCCGGTCGCCGCCCGATTCGCGGATTACCGGGGCCGACTCGCCGGTCACGGCCGATTCGTTGACCAGCGCCGCGCCCGCGATCACATCGCCGTCACCGGCGATCATATCGTTCGCTTCGACCAGAACAAGGTCTCCCTTGCGCAGCTGGCTGGCGCCGACCGTGGTGTAGTTCTGGCCAAACTCGGCCTTGTCCAGGCGCTTGGCGGTCACATCTGTGCGGCTTTTTCTGAGTGAGGCGGCGCGGGCCTTGCCACGCCCCTCGGCCAGCGCCTCGGCAAAGGTGGAGAAAATAACCGTCAGCCAGAGCCAGATGGAGACGGCGCCGGTAAACCAGGCCGGTTCATTGTTAGCACCCGTCAGCGACATGGTAAAGGTCACCAGCGTGATCAGGCTGGCGATCTCGACGCACAGCATGACCGGGTTGCGCCAGAGGGTGCGGGGATCGAGCTTTTTAAGGGAATCGATGAGGGCGCCCCGCAACAGCGCGGAATCGAATACCGATTGTGGCTGTGGTGTATGTTTGGACATTTTATTTTCTCCGTAGGGGCGATCCTTGTGATCGCCCGCCTTTGACGCTTATGGCAATTTCAACAGGGCGAATACAAGATTCGCCCCTACGACACCATCATCAGGTGTTCCACAATCGGCCCCAGCGCCAGGGCCGGGAAGAAGGTCAGCGCCCCGACAATCAGGATCACCAGCGTCAGCCAGAGCGCAAAAGGGGCCTTGTCGGTCGGCAGGGTACCCAAGCTGGGGGGGATGAACTTCTTCTCCGCCAGCGAGCCCGCCATGGCCAGCACAGCAATGGCCGGGACATAGCGCCCTAGGGTCATGGCCAGGGAGCCGAGCAGGTTGTAGAAATTGACGTTGGCGTTCAGGCCGGCAAAGGCGCTGCCGTTGTTGTTGGACACTGAGGCCAGTCCATACAGCACTTCCGACAGGCCGTGGGCGCCCGGATTGGCCATCGAGGCCACTGCGGTCGGGGTGATCATGGCGATGCCGGACAGGATCAGTACCGTAACTCCGGCCGTCAGGATGACCAGGATCGACATCCACATCTCGCGCACCTCGATCTTTTTGCCCAGATATTCCGGTGTCCGTCCGATCATCAACCCGGAGACGAAGACCGCGATAATGGCGAAGGCCAGCATGGTGTAGAGACCGGAGCCGACTCCGCCGAAGATGATTTCGCCCAGCAGTATCAGGCTTAAGGGGACCATGCCGCCCAGGGGAGTGAGCGAGTCGTGCATACTGTTGACCGCACCGCAGGAGGTGCCGGTCGTCGCCACGGTGAAGAGGTTGCTGCCCGCCAGGCCGTTACGGACTTCTTTCCCTTCCATGTTGATACTCTGTATGCCCTGCTTGACCACCAGCGGATTGCCGCTGCTCTCGGCCCATTGCAGGACAGCGAAGGCGGTGATCAGGATCAGGAGCATCACTCCCAGGAGCGCCCATCCCTGGCGGGTATTGCCGACCATGACGCCGAAGGTGTAGGTCAGGGCGCCGGGGATCAGCAGAATCAGCAGAATCTCGATAAAATTGGAGAGTGGGGTCGGGTTCTCGAAGGGGTGGGCCGAGTTGGCGTTGAAGAAGCCGCCGCCGTTGGTGCCCAGTTCCTTGATGGCCTCCTGGGAAGCCACCGGCCCCATCGGGATCTGAACTTCCTTCACGGGCACGCTCTCGACCACCGGGTTGCCCTTGGCATCCTTGAGCGGAGCACCTTTGTCATCAAGCTTTGGTTTATCATAGCTGGTGGACTGGACCAGAGGCAGATTCCTGTAGGCGCTGAAGTTCTGAATCACCCCCTGGGATACCAGGACAAGTGAGAAGATCATGGAGATGGGCAGCAGTATGTAGAGGGTGCAGCGGGTCAGATCGACCCAGAAGTTGCCCAGCTGGGAGGTCTTGCGGCGGACAAAGCCGCGGATTACGGCAATCGCTATCACCAAGCCGGTGGCTGCGGAGACGAAGTTATGCACCGCCAATCCCGCCATCTGGGTAAAGTAGCTGACGGCCTGTTCACCGACATAGGCCTGCCAGTTGGTATTGGTAGTGAAACTGATCGCGGTGTTGAGCGCCAGTTGCCATGTGAAAGGCGGAACTTTTTGCGGGTTGAGCGGCAGCAGGTGCTGGGTCAGCAGCATGACGAACAGCGACACGAACAGCGCCAGGTTGAAGAGCAGCATGGCGCCTGCGTAGCGCCGCCACCCCATTTCATCTTCCGGATTCACTCCGCTGATGCGGTAGACCAAGTTTTCGCAAGGTGTCATGATGGGCGACAGGAAGGTGCGTTCCCCCTGGAATATCCTGGCCATATAGCTGCCCAGCGGCTTGATCAATACCAGTAATGTGATGAAGAAAACGATTGTCTGCAGCAGTTCGTAGGGGTTCACGATTTGCTCCCGTTTGGTCCCGATGGATCGAGACTTAACAGCTGGCGGGCAATATTGACCGGAATCACCGCCCATTGATTCTTGCGCCGGTCGAATACCGGTACCTGGCCATGTTCATAGTCAGGTGGCGCTACAGTGGTGATGCCTTCCTGATACTGAAGCATATCAGCTTCTTCAAAAGATTCACCTTCGTAGAGACCGTTTTCGATGTTGAATAAATAGGCTTTCATTATCCTGTTCCCCCGCCATGTATGATTTCCATGATTTCAAGGTAGCAAAGACTGCATAAAGTAGGTGTCAAAATGCGGGAGTATGCTGTCAAGAAAACATCAAGAAGTTTATCGTGTTAAAAGTCGATTTTGCTGTTTACACTACGCGCAAAACTGGTAAACTCCGCCTTCAAGCAACAGGAGAGGGACGGATGGTTCATGGCTGAAAAAATTGTAGCGCTCAAGGTCGATGTCGATACCTATGCCGGGACGAGGGATGGCGTGCCGGCCCTGCTGGAGGATCTGGCACGGTTTGATGTCTCGGCCACGTTCTATTTTTCGATGGGACCGGACAACTCCGGCAAGGCCATCCGGCGCATCTTTACCCGCCCCGGTTTTCTGAAAAAGATGCTGAGGACCAAGGCCCCGGCCGCCTATGGCATCAAAACCATGCTGTATGGCACTTTGCTGCCGGCGCCGATGATCGCCTCAAGCTTTCCTGATGTGCTACGCGAGACCGAACGGTTGGGGCACGAAGTCGGCATCCACTGCTGGGATCACGTCAAGTGGCATGATTACCTGCCCTGGTTTCCCAAACATCTGACCGCCATGGAGCTGGGGCGTGCCAGCGCGCTTTTCGAGGAAATATTGGGCCATCGCGCGGTCACCACCGCCGCGCCGGGCTGGACAGTGTCGCCTGCTTCGCTGGAGGTGCAGGATGCGCTAGGGCTGAAATACTGCAGTGACGGACGCGGCACGCACCCATTCTATCCGGTCATGGATGGCCGTCGCTTCCGTACTCCCCAGATTCCCACCACCCTGCCGACCGCCGATGAAATCCTGGGCGAGAACGGCATCACGCCGGAAAATATAGACAGGTACTACGCCGACAGCCTCAAGGAAGGGCTTAACGTGCTTACGATCCATGCCGAACTGGAAGGGGGTGCCATCAGGGCCTCTTTCGTGCGGCTGCTGGAGCGATTCAAAAAGGCTGGCGTGCGCTGTATAACGCTGGGGCAGGTGGCGAGCGAGATCACCGCACTTCCCGCCTGCGAGCTGTTCATGGGTGAAATAGCCGGCAGGGCCGGCAAGGTTGCGATTCAGGGGGGCTGCTGCAAATGATCTGTCGCTATTTCAAGGTTGCCCACCGCGACATGGTTTACCTGAAATTCATCCTGGAAGCCTACGAGGGGATGAACGTGATGAGTACCGTCGATAACAAGGTCGGGATCATCCGCATCGCCATCATGCCCGGTTTCGTGGAAGATATGGATGCGCTGTTGGCCGACCTGGGACAAAAGGTCGTCATGGAACCGGTGGAATGGAGCGATGAACCGCTTGGATTCTGAAGAAACCCGCCATCCCCGTGCCCGTTACGCCCTGGCGCTGCTTTTGGCGGTCAACCTGCTGAACTACATCGATCGCCAGGCGCTCTATGCGGTCTTTCCCCTGATCAAATCCGACCTGCAACTCTCCGATACCGCTCTCGGCCTGCTGGGAAGCGCTTTCATGCTCTGCTACATGCTGGCCGCGCCACTTTTCGGGAGGCTGGGCGATCGGCACAACCGCGCCCGCCTGGCTGCCGGCGGCCTGGTGGCCTGGAGCCTGGCCACGATGCTGTCGGGCATGGCCTCATCCTACCGCCTGCTGCTGGTGGCCCGCAGCCTGGTCGGGGTGGGGGAGGCCAGTTTCGGCACGGTTTCGCCCGGACTGGTGGCCGACTACTTTCCCCGTGAAAAGCGCGGCCGGATGCTGTCGCTCTTCTTTCTGGCCATCCCGGTCGGAAGCGCGTTGGGATATCTGCTGGGAGGGCAGCTGGGGCAAGCCTTCGGTTGGCAGCGGGCCTTCATGCTGGTCGGTCTGCCGGGGCTGCTGCTGGCGCTGCCGCTTTATTTCCTCTCCGAGCCGCGCCGGGCCGGCGCTTCTTCCGAATCATCCGCCCGAGAGAAACTTTTACCGGAACTGCAACGGTTCCTTTCAAACCGGACTTATATCCATGCCACGTTGTCGATGGCGGCCATGACCTTTGCGTTGGGCGGGCTGGCCCAGTGGGCGCCCTCCTTCCTGAACCGGGGCTTCGGCCTGGATGTGGCCAGGGGCAGCATGCTGTTCGGCATGATCACGGTCGTGTCCGGCATCCTCGGCACGCTGGCCGGAGGCTGGCTGGGGGACCGCCTGCAACGCCGCACGGCGGCCGGCTACCTGTACGTCTCCGCCGCCGGATTCCTGCTGGGCGCGCCGGCCATGGTGCTGGCGCTGGTGACGACCAACCTGACGCTCTGTCTGAGCGCAATCTTTGCCGCCGAACTGTTCCTGTTCCTCAATACCGGTCCGCTCAACATCGTGCTGGTCAACGTGGTCGCGCCCGGACGCCGCGCAATGGGTTTCGCGATCAACATCTTCACGATCCACGCATTGGGCGATGCCATCTCGCCGGCCATTATCGGTTTTCTGTCCGATCGTTGGGGCTTGTCCGGCGCACTGCTGATCACTCCGCTGGCGGTGCTGCTGGCGGCCGGTTTCGCGCTGTGGGGCGGAAGGTTTGTGGCGGATGATCAGCGGTTGGCGGAGGAGTGATTTATAACAGTCTCAACTTTTCACCTGAGTAGGGCTAATCTTCCGCTTGATGGGCTTTCAGTCCCTTCCCCTTCAAGGGGAAGGTTAGGATGGGGATGGGTTCGGTTGTGGCAAGTTATTGAAATCCTGAAATCTACCCCATCCCCTCCCCGACCCTCCCCTTGAAAGGGAGGGAGACTATTATGGGTTTTTTAAGATTTATCTGCCGTATTGTACAAATCCGGATGACGTGATAGGGATATGCCCCTTTAAATTCAAAACCAAATTTCCGGGAGAAAAACCTGATGCAGTTCAGTACCGAAGATGTCCACCCGATTCTGCCGATCCTTGTCGAGCAAAGCGGCCTTTTGGCCGCCTCTGTTGCCAATACCGTTGAACTGTTTAAAGAGGGGGCCACGGTTCCCTTTATTGCCCGTTACCGCAAGGAACGCACCGGCGAACTGGACGAGGTGCAGATCCGGCTGCTGGAGGATCTGCTGGCCTACCATACCGAGTTGGCCGAGCGCAAGATGACCGTGCTGAAAAGCATCTCCGAGCAGGGCAAGCTTACGCCGGAGCTTGAGGGGCGTATCATCGAGTGCCGCCAGAAAACCGAGCTGGAAGACCTGTATCTCCCCTATCGCCCCAAACGCCGCACCAAGGCCACCATTGCCCGTGAACGAGGACTGGAACCCCTTGCCGACCTGCTGGCGGCCGGCGTGGACTCCGGCAGCCTGGAAGATCTGGCCGCCGCTTTTGTGAACCCGCAAGGAGATGTGCCGGATGCCGCCGCGGCGCTGGAAGGGGCCGGGCATATTCTGGCCGAACGTCTGGCCGACGATGCCGACGCGCGGGCATTCGTGCGCCGTCTGACCTGGGAGGAAGGTATCCTCTGCTCACGGGTGGCGGCCGACAAGAAAGAGGCCGTGACCAAGTTTGAGATGTACTACGATCACCGGGAAGCGTTGAAAAGCGTGCCCTCCCACCGTCTGCTGGCCATGCGCCGCGGGGAAAAGGAAGAGGTGCTATACCTGGCGATCCAGGCCCCGGTCGATACGATCCTGACCGGCTTGAGATCGCGTATCTCCAAGGGCAAAGGAGTGGCGGTCGAATTTCTGGAACGGGTGGCCGAGGACGCCTACAAGCGTCTGATCGCAACCGCTATCGAGGGTGAACTGAGGCTGGAGGCCCGCAACCGGGCCGATGAGGTTGCCATCAAGGTCTTCGCCGACAATCTGCGCAACCTGCTTCTGCTCCCTCCGGCCGGAAGCTGCCGGGTGCTGGGGGTCGATCCCGGCCTGAGGACCGGCTCCAAGCTGGCCGCGGTGGACGAAACCGGCCGCCTGCTGGAATATGCCACGATCTATCCCCATACCGGCGGCGGTGCCAAAGTGGCCCAGGCCAGACAAACACTGATCGAGATGGCCAGGCGCTGCAACAGCCAGCTGGTGGCGATCGGCAACGGTACCGCCGGTCGCGACATGGAGCAGTTCGTCAAGGAGACCCTGCGCGAGGCCGGGATGAATCTGGCGATCGTGATCGTCAACGAGGCCGGTGCCAGTGTTTATTCCGCTTCGGAGATCGCCCGCGAGGAGTTCCCCGATCTGGACCTGACCATTCGTGGCGGCGCCTCCATCGCCCGCCGGCTGCAGGATCCGCTGGCCGAGCTGGTCAAGATCGATCCCAAGAGCATCGGAGTCGGTCAGTACCAGCACGATGTTGATCAGGCCACCCTGAAAAAATCGCTGGATGTGGTGGTGGAATCCTGCGTCAACTATGTCGGGGTGGATCTGAACACCGCTTCCTGGGCGCTTCTGGCCTATGTCTCCGGCATCGGTGAAACCCTGGCCAGGAATATCGTCCGCCATCGCGATGAACATGGCCCTTTCGCGACCCGCAAGGCGTTGCAGAAGGTGGCCCGTTTCGGTCCGAAGACTTATGAACAGGCGGCCGGTTTCCTGCGCATTCGGCGTGGCAAGGATCCGCTGGACAACACCGCCGTTCACCCGGAGCGTTATGCGCTGGTGGAGCGGATGGCCGCCGACCTGGGTGTCAAGGTCGCCGAACTGGTGGCGGATCCGGGCAAGGTGGAGCGGATCGACCTCTCCGGTTACATCACGGAGGGGGTGGGGCTGCCGACCCTGAAGGATATTGTCGAGGAGTTGAAAAAACCTGGACGCGATCCGCGGGCCGCCTTCAGGACCGCCGATCTGTGCGATGATATCCGGGAACTGTCCGATCTGAAGGAGGGCATGATCCTGGAGGGGACCGTTACCAACGTGGCCGCTTTTGGAGCTTTTGTCGATATCGGGGTTCACCAGGACGGGCTGGTGCATGTCAGCCACCTGTCGAACCGTTTCATCAAGGAACCGGGCGAGGCGGTCAAGGTCGGTGAAGTGGTCAAGGTCAAGGTGTTGGCGGTGGACATCCCCCGCAAGCGGATAGCGCTGTCGATCAAGGAGGCCGCGCCACAGGCGCAGCAGCCCCGCCCCAAGGCGGCTCCGCCGCAGAAAAAAGCAACGCCCCCGGCGCCGGTCAACAGCTGGGAAAATGCCGGTTTCCGGGTGCGGGAACAACGTAAAAACAGGTAACTGTTCTGCACTTATTCATAACCCCACCTGTCCGCCCCTTAACTTAAGGGGCGGGACGCGCTGATGTTGCACAGTGATATCTGGCAGGTTGATTCTGCTTTCGCTCCCCTCTTAAGATAAGAGGGGGCGGGGGAGTTATGAAGGCTATGCTGAATAGTTACAAAAATAGCCGTACCATTACACCATCAGCACCCTCAAACCCTGTCCGGCGCCCGACACGTAGAGAAACGTGCAGGTGGCCGGATTTTTTTTCCACTCTTCCTGGCGATAATCGTTGATGAATTCATAACGGAATGCCTTGATCCGGCAGCCGGACGGCAGTTCCAGGCCGTCCGGCAGTTCCCGTAATCCGGGCCAGGCACAGCGGTCCAGGCCCGCTTCGGCAAAGGCGGGCAGTTTGCCCATCAACGGCATTTCACTCAAGCAGTAGTCGAAGAAAAGCGCGTCGCACAATTCCGCCTGTCCGCCATCACCGGCCAGCTCTTCCGCCAGGGTGGCGAACAGCTCGTAAACCCTCCGTCGTGAGAAGCTGGAGAGGTTTTCGTTGCCGGCCTTGCGGGCCATGCTGTCGAGTATGTTTGCCAAAGATCTGTCGCGCTGCAGAAGCTTGAAGGCCGTGGCAAACCCGCCATGTTTCTGGAACAGGTCCAGCAGGCGCCCGATGGTTTCGATACGACAGATATCGTCGTAAGATAGCCACTGGTTACGCAGGATGGTGTAGGGCGGAGAACTGGAAAAAAGGTATTCCTCACGTGCGGCAATCTCCCGCATCGGCGACCCCTTCAGAACCTTGAGCGGTTCAATCTGGATCTCGTGCGGCTTTAGTCCGGCAACCGTCTGCAGCGAATCCAGAAAACCCCGGTAGTCTTCTTCCGGCAGCCCCGCTACCAGGTCCAGGTGCAGTTCAATTTTTGTCTCTTCCCTGAGCCGGCGGACGTTGTGATAGATCCTGGCCAGATCGGCCTTGCGTCCCACCCGGGCCAGAGTGCTCTCAGAGGCGGACTGGACGCCGATTTCAAAGCGGAAGGTGTTTTCCGGAACCTGCGCCAGAATGCGCAGGTTGTCGTCGGTCAGCAGGTCGGCGGCTATTTCGAAATGGAAGTGGCTGCTCCGGTTCTGTTCCAGGATGAATTCCCACAGCAGGCCGGCCCGGGCGGCATCGTAATTGAAAGTGCGATCCACAAGCTTTATCTGCGACACATTATGACGTATCAACAGCAGCAGGTCACTTTTGATACGTTCCAGACCGAAGGAGCGAACCGGACCTTCCACCGATGAAAGACAGAACGCGCAGGAGAAGGGACAGCCCCGTGAGGTCTCGTAGTAGACCAGCGGCTTTTCCAGGCCCACCAGTCCGGCCTCGAAGGGCGAGGGGATCGTGTCCAGCTTGATTTGCCTGCCGGTTATGGGGCCGGAAACCAGGTCTTCACCGTCGCGATAGAACAGGTTGGCGATTTCGGCCAGCGAGCGCCAGGGAGAGTGGCCGTAATCCTCTTCAATCAGTGCCTTCAGCAGCTGATGGAAGACCTCTTCGCCTTCGCCCTTGATCACAAAGTCAATTCCCTTGTTGGCGTGCATCAGCTCGAAGATTCCGAAGGAAGCTTCCGGTCCCCCCAGCGCGATCATGGTTCGCGGCGCAATCTTCCTGATGTCGGATATGATCCGCAGGGTCTGCTCTATGTTCCAGATGTAGCATGAGAAGGCGATCAGGTCGGCCCGTTCGGCCATGATCAAGCGCAGGATCTGCTCGCGGGGTTCGTTGACGGTCCATTCGCGGATTGCAATTTCCGCCCCGGCGATGTCACGGCAAGAGGCAGCCAGGCAGGGGAGCGCCAGCGAAGCATGTGAGTATTTGGCGTGCAGGGTTGTGAGGAGTATTTTCATATTCCGAGTCCCTTAAAAGTTAATGCTGTATCGGTCATCCACAATCCGGATATCAGTCTTGAACGGACGTGACAACACCCTCAGTTTTTCTATTACCTCTTCGGCCCTGTTTCCCGACAGCAGCCGCGGTTGAAAACCGACCCGGCGGTGCAGCACGTCCAGTGGCAGTATCTCGGCCATGCGCTGCCTGCCGTCCAGCCTCAGCCGGATCAGGGCGCTGACATCGGCGGTCTTGCCCTTGCTGGCAAAGGCAAAATTGCCCAGGCTGTAGAAGATGATGCCGTTTTTGTAACGCTCGATTCCCTGCAGCACGTGGGGATGGTGGCCGATGACCGCATCCGCCCCGGCGTCGATGGCGTTGTGGGCGGCGTTGCGCTGATAGGTCTGCACCGTGCCGCTGGCCTCCCTGCCCCAGTGGAACGAGACAATGACATAATCGGCCTGACGCCGGGCGCTGGCCACGTCGGCCGTGACCAGTTTTTCGTATCCGGGGGTGGTGCCCGGCCGCGTTTTGCCGGCAAAGAATTCCAGCGGCTGGGTCAGGGAGTATCCCAGGAAAGCGATCTTCTTGCCCTTGATGGTGTAGAGCGCCATTTTGCGGGCTTCGTCCAGGTTCATGCCGGCGCCGACCCAGGCGATGCCGGCTGAATCCAGGTGCTGCAGCGTCTCGGCCAGCGCATCCCCGCCGAAATCCATGCTGTGGTTGTTGGCCAGCGTGACCAGGTTGAAACCGGCCGCGCGGACCGCCTTTGCTACCGCCGGTTCGGCGCGGAAACGGAACTGCTTGTTGCTGAATTCGCTGCCGCCGGTTGCGACCGGAGATTCCAGGTTGGCCAGGTTGATGTCCCCACGGGCCAGTTCGCTCCTGATCTCAGCGAAGGGGTGCTCGTAGCCCCTGGACTTCAATGTCTTTGCCCATTTACCGGCCAGCATGATGTCGCCGACGGCGTTGATGATTATCTCTTCCGCCCGCAGGCCGATCGGTGCGCAGAGCAGCGCCAATGTAAGCAGGATAAGGGTAAGCGCAGGTTTCATTGTGGCTCTTTTGCATTGACGTGGGGTGGCACAAGTGTTAAAAAATACACTTTTAATCCCGAAAAATAAAGGTGTTTCCCGATGCTAGACATGAAATTCATCCGCGAAAATCCGGACGAGGCCGAGCAGCGCCTGAGTACCCGTGGCGGCGCATCTTATCTGGACGGTTTCAGAGAGCTCGATCAGGAACGCAGAAATCTGCTTCACGCAAACGAGACGCTCAAGGCCGAACGCAACCGGGTTTCCGACGAGATCGGACGAGTCAAGGACAAGAGCCAGGTACAGGAGCAGATCCTGCAGATGCGGGCCGTGTCCCAGAAGATCAAGGAGCAGGACGAGGAGCTTAAGCTGCTGGAAGATAAACTGCAGTCCTTCATGCTGACCATTCCCAATCTTCCGCACGTCACGACTCCGGTCGGCGCCTCGGAAAACGACAACGTCCAGCTGCGGGTCTGGGGCGAGCCGCGCCAGCTTGAATTCAAGGCCAAGCCGCACTGGGAAATCGGAGAGGAGCTGGGCATCCTGGATTTTGAATGCGGCGCAAAGATCACCGGCGCCCGCTTCACTCTCTACCGCGGTGCAGGCGCCCGCCTGGAACGGGCCCTGATCAGCTTCATGCTTGACCTGCATACCGACCGGCACGGATATCTGGAGGTGCTGCCCCCCTTCATGGTCAATCGCGATTCCATGACCGGCACCGGCCAGCTGCCCAAGTTCGAGGATGACCTCTTCAAGCTGGTCGATCCGGAGTTTTTCCTGATTCCGACCGCGGAAGTTCCGGTGACCAACATCCACCGCGGCGAAATCCTGAAACGCTCGGACCTGCCGATCAGCTACGCCGCCTACACCCCCTGTTTCCGTCGCGAGGCCGGTTCCTACGGCAAGGATACCCGCGGCCTGATCCGTCAGCACCAGTTCAACAAGGTGGAGCTGGTAAAGTTCGTCCACCCCTCGGAGTCGGATGCCGAGCTGGAAAACCTGACCGGCCATGCCGAAAAAGTGCTGCAACTGCTGGAGCTGCCCTACCGGGTGATGGCGCTTTGCAGCGGTGACATCGGCTTTTCCTCCGCCAAGACTTACGATCTTGAAGTCTGGCTGCCGGGGCAGAGCTGTTACCGGGAAATCTCGTCCTGCAGCACCTTCGGCGATTTCCAGGCCAGGCGCGCCTCGATCCGTTTCCGCGAGGACGAAAAGGCCAAGCCGGAATTCGTTCATACCCTGAACGGTTCAGGGCTGGCGGTCGGCAGGACGCTGGTGGCCATTCTGGAGAACTACCAGCAGCAGGACGGCTCGGTGCTGATCCCGGAGGCACTACGGCCTTATATGGGCGGACTGGAAAGAATTATCTGAAAATGAACCGCATTAGTCTTTGAAATTTGAAAAAGAGTGTGATATACAAATCTACTCAAAATTTGGAGAGGTGGCCGAGTGGTTTAAGGCAGCGGTCTTGAAAACCGCCGAGTGTAACAGCTCCGTGAGTTCGAATCTCACCTTCTCCGCCATAGATATTCAGGCGCCCGCAGTGATTGCGGGCGCTTTTTTTTGTGTGCCAGCAGCGCCCTTTTGATACTGACTTTTGCCGGTGAATCTGGTAGTAATTAAATCATTAGGCATGTGGATTACATCTTTTTATGTCGGCTGATTCCGAAGTAATGTCAGTTCCAGCAGATCCATTTTCTCAACATGACCGGGTGATACCGCTGCTTAGGGGGTGTGTATGTCGGACGAAAACAGGCCATACCGTTTCCAGTGGAAGGATTTGGGTGATATAGAGCTGGGGCGTCCAAATCTCGGCAATACCATGAGTGTTTCCGTATACAGGCTGATGCAGTACACGATGCGGGATGTGCTGAACCGCAGGTTTTCTCCCGAAATTGCAGCGGAATTGCTGCGTGAGGCCGGTCACGAGGCGGGGCGCGAGTTCTGCCAGAACATGCTCGATACGAAGCTGCCGCTGAACGGGTTCGTGGCCCAGCTCCAGGATGTGCTACAGTCGCTGAGGATCGGCATCATGAGACTTGAAAAATCCGATGCTGAAATCCTGGATTTCACATTGACCGTCTCCGAGGACTTGGATTGTTCAGGCCTTCCCGTAACCGGCGTTACGGTTTGCGAGTATGACGAAGGGTTTATTGCCGGCATTTTCGAGGCATATACCGGAAAACCTTTCACGGTGCGCGAAGTGGACTGCTGGGCAACCGGCGACCGGACCTGCCGTTTCAGGGCGGTCGCGGTGAGCGGTGCCGAGTCGTGAAGCCGTCGGAACGTGAGTTGCTGGACAAACTGCGACAGCGTATCGAACAGTTGACATGTGGTGAAAATGCCCCGGTGCTGGAAACCCCGGAAGAGTGTGATGAGGATGTAAAGAGCCTGATCGGGGCCTTCAACCGTTATATCTCCCTGGTTGACGAAGCCAGATGCTTTGTCGCGGCCCTGGCCTCGGGAAATCTGAAAGAATCGCCGCCGCCACGAAATCAGGTTGCGGCACCCTTCAAGCAACTGCATGCCGCCCTGCAGCATTTGACCTGGCAAACCGGGCAGGTAGCCCAGGGAGACTACAGCCAGCGGGTGCATTTTCTGGGTGAATTCTCGGAATCCTTCAATTCGATGGTCGAGGCGTTGTCCGAAAAGGAACGCACCGAGGCGGCCCTGCGGGAAGCGCGCAGCCAGGTGCGCAATCTGGAGGGAGTCATCCCGATCTGCATGTATTGTAAAAAGATCCGTGATGACGCGGATTCATGGCAGCAACTGGAACGCTATATCAGCGAGCATTCGGAGGCCCTGTTCAGTCACGGCATCTGTCCGACATGCTTCGAAGACCGGTTCAATAAATAGATAAGCCAAACAATCGGATGTTTGTGCAGCTACAAGCGGGGTCGCTTCTGACAGCTACCCTCTTTTTTTATCACAATCCGGCCAAGATCACTTTTAAATCAAATTACACTGGAGCCTGAATGCAAATAACTACACCATTCATAAAACTGGATAGTTTTCTCAAGGGCGAAAATGCCGTGTCATCGGGCGGTGATGCCAAGATCGTCATTGCCGAGGGGGCTGTTTCGGTCAATGGCGAGGTGGAAACACGCCGGGGTCGCAAGTTGTATCCGGGAGATCGGGTCACATACGGCAGAAGTAATTTCACGGTGGAGGCGGCATGAAAATACCGCTTATGCTGGCGTGGTCCTTTCCCGTGATGCTGCTCCTGCTGCTCTGTTCACACTCCCAGGCGGCCTACAACCTGGAGGTGCCGGTTGATCCCTGGGACGAATACCGCCTGCAGTTCAAGACCTATTCCAGGCTGCTGCTTGCATCCTATGACCGGGCTTTCATCGATGACTACGAAGGAGCCATCCGGGAGGTCGGCAAGGCGATCGAACTTTTACCGGAAGAGGGGATCGGCTATGCCGAGCGCGGCAAATATTACCGTATGCTTAACAATACTGCGTTAGCCGAGAGCGATTTCAAGAAATCGCTGTTGTTGTTCGAGCGGGCAATTGAACGTTATCGTCCCGATGGAGACAGGAAAGCCAAAAAACGCGCAAGCCGCAAGGTGGATCCGGTGGAAGCCGCCCGCCTGATTGCCACATTGCGTTACCAGCGCGGCGAGGCCTATTTCAATTTTGAACATTATCACCAGGCCGCCGATGATTTTGCCGCATCCTGCCAGAGTGGCAATACTGTAGCATGCTCACGGATGTGGGATGTCAAGGCGATTGAAAAGCGCGGGGTGAACTGGGTGCCGATCTCCGCGCTCCAGTATTATGACCGACAGCGGGTAGAACGCCCTGTTCGCGATGTCGTCCGCGCCTGGGTTCGCAGGGAGGATTCGCAGCCGGTGCAGGAGGATGCCGGTAACGTGAAATATGTGCAGCAGCACCTGGAGTTGAACTGCGCCACGCGCGAATTCCGCCTGCTGGAGGCATTCGTCTCGTCGGCCGGCCGCCAGCCGTCCTCGAAAAAGGCCCCGGAGCCCGGCTTCTCCAAGCCGGTTCCAGGCAGCGCTCCAAGCAGGTTGCTGACGATTCTTTGCTCCGGTTCCGCCCTCAAATGATTTGACTTCTATGGTTGTTTAAAATTAGTATGGCAGTCTTTACCGAATAATTTCCGATCGTATCTGGATCCATTTACAGGAGAATGCTAATGAACATGAGATTTCTCGATGCCTGTTGGGGCAAGCCGGTTGATCGCACACCGGTATGGTTGATGCGTCAGGCCGGTCGTTACCTGCCGGAGTACATGGCGGTTCGTTCGAAATGCACATTTCTGGAACTGTGCAAAACCCCGGAGCTGGCGGCCGAGGTGTCTATTCAACCGGTCGATATCCTGGGCGTGGACGCAGCCATCATGTTCTCCGATATTCTCACCCCGGTCGAGCCGATGGGGATGAAACTGGATTTCGTTCCCGGCCCGGTTTTCGAGAAGCCGATCCGCAGCATGGCCGATGTTGAGGCGTTGCGCATTCCCGAGATGGAGCAGGATGTGCCGTATGTGCTGGAGACAATCAGGATTCTGCGCCGTGAGCTGGCCAGCAAGGTGCCGCTGATAGGCTTTGGCGGGGCGCCGTTTACGCTGGCCTGCTACATGGTCGAGGGCAAGGGCTCCAAGGATTTCGCCCAGATCAAGCGCATGATGTACGCTGCGCCGGACATCTATGCCGCGCTGATGGAAAAGATCACGATGATGAGCATGGAATACCTGAACGCCCAGATCAAGGCCGGAGCCCAGTGCATCCAGATCTTCGACACCTGGGGGGGCATTCTTTCGCCGGCCGATTACGAACGCTACGTTCTGCCGTACACAACCAAGCTGATCAACGGCCTGAACCGGATGCAGACACCCGTGATCCATTTCGTCAAGGGCGCCGGCACCATGCTGGAGACGGTCAAAAAGGCCGGTGGCGACGTGATGGGCCTGGATTGGCACGCGGACCTGAAAGCCGCCCGCGATGTGCTCGGCCCGCAGATGGCGGTGCAGGGCAACCTGGATCCGACCGTGCTGTTTGCCACCAAAGAGATCATCGAGCGCGAGGTCAAGCGGGTGCTGGACGAAAACGCCGGCCGCCCCGGCCATATCTTCAACCTGGGACACGGCATCCTGCCGACCGTGCCCCCCGAAAACGCGATTTTCATGGTCGAGTGCGTCCACAGGCTTTCGCAAAAATGATTTAAGAGGTTTCCATGTCTGTTTCACTTAAAAATATCGTAATCTTTGTCACCGATCTCGCCAAGGCCAAGACCTTTTATGTTGATCTGCTCGGTCTGCCGGTTGCCGGTCAGAGCGAGATGATCATCGAATTCTTTCCCGGCGCCGGCGCCACGATAGGTGTGTCGCTGGCCCTGCATGAGGATGCCCGCCTGCTGGTCGGCAGACATACAGGCATCACTCTCAAGGCTGAAAATATTGTCGAGCTTTGCGAAACGCTGAAAAATGGCGGCGCCGAATTCGTCGAGCCTCTGGAAATCAGCCCCTGGGGTAAAATGGCTGTTGTCCGGGATTTTGACGGCAACATGATAGCCCTGGTTGATCGCTGATGAAGATCGTCGACCGGCAGCTTCTGGAACAGGTAACCCTGGAAGCATCGGCATCTCCGCGCCTGCGCAAAAACCATAATATTCACCGTTGCGACGAATCCCGCTGCCACCGGCTGTTGAACGGTATCGAACCCGGCTCCTACATTCGCCCCCATCGCCATCTCGATCCCGAAAAGGACGAGGCTTTCATTCTGATGAAAGGTCGCTTGGGGGTTGTTACTTTCAGCGCTGACGGTACTGTCGCCGAAACGGTCTTGTTGTCCCATGACGGTGGCATTCTTGCGGCCGATATCCCCAGCGGGGTCTACCATGCCGCGGTAAGCCTGGAACCCGGAACGGTTTTCTACGAAACCAAGGCGGGTCCGTACCTGCCGCTGGCCGAGGATGAGAAGGCACACTGGGCGCCCGAGGAGAACGATCCGCAAGCGCCGGCATATCTGGAGCGCTTGCGAGGGTTGTTCGAGTAGAATGGCCATCAGATACCTGGCCGTCCTGCTGTTGATGGGGATTGTGGGGAGCGTTGGCCCGGCATGCCTGGCCGCCGAACCGGTCAAGATGCGTCCTTACAGTGGCATCGGTGTCGTTTCGCTACCAGCTTCTTCGGTAAACAAGGAAAATGAACTGCCGGTTCATCTCTACCGGGAACCGGGACTGTCACGCATTGGTGCACTTGACGGTTCGAAACTGTCGGGTAACGATTGGATTTTCGGGGCCCGGTCGGACAGTGTCAGGTTGATTGTCATGGCGCGCAAGGGGGACTGGTTGCGGGTCAGTTACGACGATGCCGGCCGGGAAGCCTGGATTGACCCTCAGAGCCGGGACAGTTTTCAGCCCTGGCACCGCTTCTTCAAGAGCCGTATGAGTCGCATGTTGCCGGGGCTGCGCAAACCGTACTACCAGCTGTTCCAACAGCCGGAACGGAATCCTTTGGTGACATTGACGCCCAAACAGCCGTTCAGGGTACTCCGGCTGGACAATGACTGGGCCATGGTCGTGTCGGACCAGGCCGGGGTCGGTTGGCTGCGCTGGCGTGACGAGGATGGCCGCTTGACGATCGGTCCGGATTTATAGATTGAGCTGAAGCTGCGCGTTTTGCGTAGCGAATTTTGATGTGAATATATGAGGTGGAGCAATGAGAGTCGAACTGGTACCGCCCGGCACGGGCGAACTGACCTACGAAATCAGGAATATTGTCAATGTGGCTGAAAAACTTCAAAAACATGGCGTCAAGATCAACTGGGAAAATATCGGTGATCCGATTGTAAAGGGCGAGGCAATCCCGGGCTGGATGAAGGAAATCGTTGCCAAGGCGGCCATGGACAACAACTCATGGGGCTATTGCCATACCCGCGGCGTGCTGGAAACCCGCGAGTTCATCTGTGATACGACCAATGCCCGCGGCGGAGCGCAGATAACCCCGGACGACATCATCTTCTTCAACGGCCTGGGCGACGCCATCGCCAAGATCTATGGTTGCCTGCGCGCCGAGGCCAGGGTGCTGATGCCTTCGCCTTCATACACCACCCATACCCTGGGCGAGATCGGCCATGCCCATTCGGCGCCGTCGCTATTCCGCCTCGATCCGTCCAACAAGTGGTACCCGGATATGGAAGATCTGAAAAATCATGTGCGCTACAACCCCAATATCTGCGCCATCATGATCATCAATCCGGACAATCCCACCGGCATGGTCTACACCAGGGAGATGCTGGAGCAGATCGTGGCGGTGGCCCGCGAAAACGACCTGTTCATAATCTCCGACGAGGTTTACACCAATATCGTTTATAACGGCGAGAAAACGGTGCCGATCAGTGATGTGATCGGTGATGTGCCGGCCATTTCGCTCAAGGGGATTTCGAAGGAATTCCCCTGGCCCGGCTCGCGCTGCGGCTGGATCGAGGTCTATAACGGCAACAACGATGAACAGTTCCGTAAATATGTCAACCTGATCCTGACCGGCAAGATGAACGAGGTCTGCTCCACGACCCTGCCGCAGATGGTGATACCGGAGATCATCCGCCATCCCGAATATGCTTCCTACCTGGCCGAGCGTGTCGCCAGTTACGAAAAGATGAGCAACATCACCTACGATTTCCTCAGCCAGGTTCCGGCGCTGCAGGTGAACCGCACTAACGGCGCCTTCTACATGGCGGTGGCATTCAAGGACGGCCTGCTCAACAACCGCCAGACCATCCCGATTGCCAACACTGAAGTCAAGGAGCTTGTTGATGCTCTGATCAACAAGCCGGGTGTGTCTCCCGACAAGCGTTTCGTCTATCAGCTCCTGGCCGCCACCGGCATCTGCGTCGTGCCGCTCTCTTCATTCTCGACGCCGCTGCAGGGCTTCCGCGTGACGCTGCTGGAGAAGGACGAAAACGAGTGCCGCAGGATTTACAGCACGCTGGCGGAGAAGATCGGCGAGTATATCAACTCTTAGTTGTCTCTCAGTATATACTTGATAATAAGGGGAAAGCCTCATGCGGGTTTTCCCCTTATTTGTTCTGTTTCGGTGCGAATTCAGGATCAATACAAAACCATCCGCGCCAGCTTTAGCAGTTGGCACTGCAACGTGTTCTGTTGTAATGTGTCCAATCCAAACATGTCTCAAGCGGGATATACATCATGAACTCAAATATAGATTACAAACTCCCTATGACTACGCCCGATCCCACTGATGATGTCGTGGAGCGCTTGCGTGAAATCGCACCTCATCTGTTTTCCGAGGGCAGGATAGATTTTGATAAACTCAAGGAACTTCTCGGCGGACAGGTCGAGCAGGGAACTGAGCGCTACGGACTCAGTTGGGCCGGGAAGTCGGAGGCATTCCGCAATGTTCAGACGCCCAGCGTCGCCACGCTCCTGCCAATGCCCAATGAGAGCGTCGATTGGGACAACACCGAAAACCTGATCATCGAAGGGGATAATCTCGAAGTATTGAAGCTGTTGCAGAAGCCCTACCACGGCAAGGTCAAGATGATTTACATCGACCCGCCCTACAACACCGGCAACGAGTTCATCTATCCGGACAATTTCCGTGAAGGATTGCAGGATTATCTGCGCTATTCGGGGCAGGTGAGCGAGGAGGGGATCAAGCAGAGCACCAATACCGAGACCAGCGGCCGTTTTCACTCTACCTGGCTGAGCATGATGTATCCCCGTCTCTTCCTGGCTCGCAACCTTTTGAAGGATGATGGTGTGATCTTTGTCAGCATCGACGATAATGAGGTGCATAACCTGCGGATGCTGATGAATGAGGTGTTTGGGGAGGAGAATTTTGTTGCTACGGTGATATGGCAGAAGGTTTATGCCCCCAAAAGCAGTGCTAGGCATTTTTCAGAAGATCATGACTATGTGGTTATTTATGCGCGTAATTCAGAAAAATGGACTCCTCAACTATTACCGAGAACAGTCGAACAGGATGCTGCTTACACGAATCCAGATAATGATCCACGTGGACTTTGGCGACCCAATAATCTAGCAGCCAGGAACTACTACAGTAAAGGCACATACTCAATAACTTGCCCATCAGGACGAGTTATTGAAGGTCCCCCATCTGGTTCATATTGGAGAGTTTCAGAAGATAAGTTTCGCGAATTAGATAAAGATGGACGTATCTGGTGGGGAAAAGACGGAAACAATATTCCAGCTCCTAAAATATTTATCAGTGAAGTTAAACAAGGGAGAGTTCCGCAGACCTTATGGAGTTATAATCAAGTTGGGCATACGCAAGAAGCGAAAAAAGAATTGCTAAGTCTGGTGACTTTTTCAGACTCTGACAGCGTCTTTGACACTCCCAAGCCACCACGGCTCATTGCGCAGATGCTTCGCTTGGCAACGGAGTCGCAAAGTAATGACATCGTCCTCGACTTCTTCGCCGGTTCCGGCACCACCGCTCAGGCGGTCATGGAGCTGAATCGCGAGGTCAACGGCAACCGCAAATTCATCCTGGTCCAGCTCCCGGAAAAGACCGAAAATCCTGCATTCCCAACCATTGCCCACATTACCCGTGAACGGGTGCGGCGGGTGATAGATAAGCTCAACGGTGAAAGGCAAATCCCCCCTAACCCCCCTTTCTTAAAGGGGGGGACTTGTAATTCTCTTTCTTTAAAGGGAGCGCCAATGGAATCACTTTTTGCCGAAAATGCGGATCAAACGGAAAAACCGGTTCAAGATACTCTCCCCCCTTCAATAAAGGGGGGCGGGGGGGATTTAGGTTTCCGCGCTTTCAAACTCTCATCCTCCAATTTCAAAATCTGGGACGCCGACCATGCGCCCGCTACGCCCGATGCTCTGGCCGAGCAGCTTAAACTCTACGCCGACAACATCGAACAACTGCGCGACCAACAGGACGTTCTCTACGAATTGATTCTCAAAACCGGCCTGCCGCTGACAAGCCGGATTGAAACATTGGAAATTCCCTCCCGCCAGGGGAGGGGGAGTGTAGTCTTCTCCGTATCCGATGGCCAACTCCTTATCTGTCTCGAAAATCTGATCTCCAAAGAGGCGCTGCACGGCATGATGGAACGCAAGCCGGCGCAGATCCTCTGCCTCGATACCGCTTTTGGCGGTGATGACGCGCTTAAGACCAACACCGTGCTGGAAGCAAAATCGCACGGCGTCGTATTTAGAACGGTATAAGGGAGTAAGCCATGCAACGAGACGAAGCTCTTGCCATACTCCAGGAGCACAAGGACGAGATAGTAACGCGTTTTCATGTCAAACACTTGGCTCTGTTCGGCTCTACGGCACGTAACGAGGCGCGCGAGGAAAGTGATGTGGATGTGCTGGTCGATTTTGACGGACCTGCAACCTTCAATGGTTATTTTGACCTCCAGTTTTATCTGGAGGGTCTGTTTCACCGGGAAATAGACTTGGTGTGTGCAAAATCAGTGAGATCCCAAATCAAGCCATACATTGACAAGGAGGCGCTTTATGTCGCGTGAATGGGCTTTGTTTTTTCAAGATATAATCGATTGTTGCGCAAAAATACTGAACTTTACTTCAGGGATGACGCGCGAGCAGTTTGAGGCCGATGCGCTACACTACGATGCAACAGTTTGGAATGTCAGCCTGATTGGTGAGGCCGCAAAAAATATCCCTGAAGAAGTTCAGAAACAACTCCCTGCAATCCCCTGGCGGAAGCTGATTGGAATGCGCAACAAGCTCAGTCACGGCTATTTCGGTGTCGACAACGATATCCTTTGGAATGTGATTCAAGACGAAATTCCAAAGCTTGTTCACGAGATGCAACGTATCCAACGGGAGTGTCCCCAATTATTTCATAGCGATTCTCCATCGTGAAGATCAAATTCGACGAAAACCAGCAATACCAGCTTGATGCCATCAATGCCGTGGTTGGTCTGTTCGAGGGGCAGCCGCTGGCCTCCGGCGCTTTCGAGTTCAGCCTGAAGAATGACGATCTACTCTTCTCCGAACTCGGCCTGGGGAACCGAATAGCGCTTCCGGAGGAGACGCTACTCGAAAACCTGCGAGCGGTTCAGCGCAACGACGGGATCAGTGAAAGTGACGCTCTGGACGGTATGCACTTCTCGGTTGAGATGGAGACCGGCACAGGCAAAACCTATGTTTATCTCCGCACTATTTACGAGTTGCACAGCCGTTACGGCTTCAAAAAGTTCATCATCGTTGTGCCAAGCGTTGCAATTCGTGAAGGGGTCATGACGAGCCTGCGGCTGACTCAGGAGCACTTCTCGACCCTTTACGGCAATGTGCCGGTCGATAGCTGGGTCTACGATTCCCGCCAGGTTTCCAAGCTGCGCCAGTTTTCACAATCGAACACACTGCAGATTGTCGTCATCAATATCGATGCCTTCAACAAGCAGACCAACAACGTCATCCACAAGGAAAACGACCGACTGTCCGGCTATCGTCCCATTGAATTCGTCCGGTCGGCGAATCCCATCGTCATCATGGATGAACCGCAAAACATGGAGAGCGATCAGGCCAAAGCTGCCATTTCAAGTCTAAATCCACTCTGTACCCTGCGTTACTCCGCGACCCATCGCAATCTTTATAATCTTGTCTACAGGCTCGATCCGGTACGCGCCTATGATCTGAAGCTTGTCAAGCGGATTGAAGTAGATTCCGTCCTGGATGATTCGGATTTCAACCAGCCGTACATTTCCGTGCAATCCATCAGCGCCACCAGTTCCAAGATCACGGCCAAGCTGATGATCGATGTCAACGAAAAGGGAGCGCCCAAGCGTAAGGCGGTCACCATTTCAAGCGGCGTCGTCGATCTGTTCGACCGATCCAATGGCCGTGAAAACTACAAAGGCTACATCGTTGATGAAATAGACGCCGGGAATGCCACAATTTCTTTCAGCAACGGCTTGAACCTCTCTGTCGGCCAGAATCACGGCGGGCGAGTGGATGACCTGATGCGGGTGCAGATCCGCGAAACGGTCCGGGAACATTTTGAAAAAGAGTTACGCATCAAGCGAACCCTCCCCGAAGGGCAACGATTGAAGGTGCTTTCCCTTTTCTTTGTTGACCGGGTCGCCAATTACTGGCCTCGGGATGGTAAAATCCGGTATTGGTTTGTCGAGGCATACCAGGAATTCTCCGCTCATCCCAAATATTCCGAACTGCCGTCTCTTCCTGTTGATACCGTTCATAACGGCTATTTTGCCGCATACAAAGGGATTCCAAAGGATACTCGCGGTGACACCGCTGCTGATGACGCCGCATACGAACTGATCATGCGCGACAAGGAACGGCTGCTTTCTCTTGAAGAACCTTTGCGCTTCATTTTCAGCCATTCCGCTTTGCGGGAAGGTTGGGACAATCCCAATGTTTTTCAGATTTGCACGCTCAATGAGACCAAATCAGAAATCAAGAAACGTCAGGAGATCGGACGTGGATTGCGTCTGCCGGTGCTGGAAACCGGCGAGCGCTGTTTCGATCCGAATATCAATCGTCTAACGGTAATTGCCAATGAAAGTTATGATGATTTTGCCAGGCAGTTGCAAACCGAGATTGAAGATGAGTGCGGGGTAAAGTTTGAAGGACGGATTTCCAACAAAAAGCAACGCCGCACCGCCACACTCAAGCCTGGCTGGAAACTTAATGACGACTTCAAGGAACTGTGGAAACGGATCAAGTTCAAAACCCGCTATGCCGTGGATTATAAGACTCCGGTATTGATCGAGAAGGCCTCCGGGCGGTTACGTGGCATGGAGAAAATTGCGCCGGCTCGAATTGTTGTTCGGAAAGCCGGGATCGGAATGAATGTTAATGGGATCTCGACAACCTTGCTGGCGGTCCGGGAAGGGGAAGCTGGTTATTCCGTTCCACGGATTCCGGATCTGATAGGATATCTGCAGGACAAGACCGAATTAACGCGATCTACTTTGGCTGAAATTATTATTCAATCAGGCCGCCTCGGCGAGGTAGCGCTAAACCCTCAGCAGTTTCTTGATCAGGCATTGTCTGCGATCCAGACCGAATTACAGATGCTGATGATCAGCGGCATTAAGTACGAACGTATAAACGGGCAGGAATATGAAATGCTCCTTTTTGAAGAGAAGGAGATTGTCGGTTACCTGACGAATATGATCGAAGTTGATAACTCTATATATGATGCAATTCTCTGGGAATCCGAAGTCGAATACCAGTTTGCTGAAGCAATGAGCCATCGGGAAGATATCAAGCTCTTCATCAAATTACCATCGTGGTTCAAGGTGGAAACCCCTATCGGCAGTTACAATCCTGATTGGGCTATCGTCAAGGAGAACGATGAAAAAGTCTATCTTGTCCGGGAAACCAAGGGGACGAAAGAAGAGTTAAAGATGCGCGGTTCCGAATGGGCCAGGATCCAGTGCGGAAGGGCGCATTTTGAGGAGCTTGGTGTCGATTTTGATCATGTGGTATATGCCGGTGATGTGTAATTCCAGTTCCATATAACGCAAAAGAGGGGAACAGCAAATGCCGTTCCCCTCTTCAATTCAGTTGAGCTCTCTTCTTATTCAGGCTTTCTTGTCGCTATCGTCACTCTTGGGCTTGATTTCAATCTCGTCCTTGCCGTCCGAGGCTTTCTTGAAATTACGGATACTCTTGCCGAGCGCTCCGCCTATCTCGGGCAGACGTCCCGCGCCGAAAACGACCAGTACGATAACCAATATAATTATCAGTTCAGGCATGCCAAATCCAAACATTGAATCCTCCTGATTTTGTTTTTAATTGTGGCATCACTATCGCACCGACTAAAAAAAAAATCAAGCTCTGCAAGCGTCGGGGTGATCGAGACGTTCAGGACGGTGGTAACGGATATGGAGACATGCTGGCCTGAGTGCCTGCTGACACGCTGTTTGCATGAATCGCCCGCAGTTCCCGATGCATTGACACTGTCTGGGCTGCGTGTTACAAACTTACAACCAATTCCAATTCCATATCAAAGTCCTATCTTCGTTGGCTCGTCTTCGGCTCCTCAACGTACATAAATGTACGCCTCGCAGCCTCAATCCTTGCCGCCTTGATATCATCTTAGATCTGGAACCGGAATAACAGTGCCAAAAAGGGTGACTTATGTCGAAAAGTCAATATACCAGCATGTTCTCGATACGCGCCAGGATGATCGTGATCTCGCTGGTCGTCGCGGCCGTAGTTGGCGGTGTTTTTACCGTAATCGATGGCGCGTATTCGCTGCTTGCAGCGATGATGGCCGCGTTTTTCAGTTCGCTGCTCTGTGCTGCTATCTGTGGGAGGCTGGTCGCCGAACTCCGAATTGATCAATCCCGGTTGATTGTCGAATGCGCTCGGAACGAAACTGCTGTCGCTTCTCAACCGGAGAGTGATGATCTAAAGGCTCTGTTTTCCGGCACCGAGACTTTCCTGCTATCGTTCAAGTCACATGAAAAAAACCATCGGGAGCTGATGCAGCAGATTTTCGGTCTTCAGGAAAAGCTTGGACAGATCATGAACAGCTGGTCAAGCGGCGATGAAAGAGAAGTAGCCCAGGTCAAGGATGCCGTGAACGCGATGGAAAACCTCAACAGCGCATTCAGCCTGGTGATTGCGGAAATAGAAGAGCTGTCCGGACGAACCGAGGAACGGGCCTCCATTTCAGCCCAGATGAGCGCCACCACCGATGCCATCGCCGAGAACATCAACCAGTATTCCAATTTCGTGATGGAGACGTCCAGTTCCATCGAGCAGATGGCGCGCGCGACCCGGGAGACAGCGGACAATATCCGCGCGCTTTCGGAATCTACGGAACAGACCGTTTTTTCGATCAATACCATCAGCGCCTCTCAGACCATCGTTCGCGACAATTCCGAGAGGAGTGCCGTCGCTTCCAAGAATGTCCGTACCCAGGCCCAGCATGGTTTGCACAGTATGGCGGCTACCATGAAAGCGATGAAGGAAATTGCAAAAAGCAATGACGAGTCGTTCGAATCCATCAACCGCCTGTCCCGCCACTCGGCACGGGTCGGCGAATTCCTCAGTGTCATTCAGGAGGTCGTGGAGCAGACCAACCTGTTGTCCCTCAACGCTTCAATCATTGCCGCGCAGGCCGGTACACGCGGCCGGGCATTCGCGGTGGTGGCCGAGGAGGTGCGTTCCCTCGCACATCGTACCTCTGCTTCCACCAAGGAGATAGAAGAGCTGGTTCGCAATATCCAGAAAGAGACGTCGATGGTTCAGCGTACGGTCACCCAGGGCAAGGACAAGGTCAAGGAGGGGGTCAAGATCTCCGGTCTGGCCAATGATGCCCTGGTGATGATTGACAAAAGCGCTGAAGAAGCTTTCGGGATGGTTTCCAATATCGCGGCGGCCACAACAGAGCAGACCGTTAACATCAAGCGGATTACCGAAGAAGCGGAGAAGAACCTTGAACGCGTCCAGCAAGTAACCCTTGCGACTGAACATCAGCAGCAGGGGGCCACTCTGATCGTGAAGAACCTGGAGCACATGCGCGAACTTGCTCACAGGATAAATTCCTCCGCCCAGGAACAGGCCAAGGGTAATCGGCTCTATTTGAAAAGCGTCATGGAAGACAACGACCGTACCTGTGACCTCAAAAACGAGGCGGCGCGCAACATATTGCTGGCCAAACAGGCGGTCGAGGCCGTGCGTGGTGTTGAATCGCTGATTGCAGCCAATACCAGGGAGGGAGGGAAAATTGTGAAGACCCTCTCGGAGTTTGTGATGCTGATCGACAAATACCGTGACGAGGCGATAGTGGATCTCGATCAAGAGGTGGACAAAAATGAGTAAATGTATCCTTGTGCTGGTGATGGTCTGCTGTTCCGCGGTTGTAGCGCTTGCGGAAGATATGGCTATAACTCCTTTCAGGTCAGTCAACCAGAGTCCGGTGGCGCAGATCTACGGACTTCCTGCCGATACCGGCGCTGATATCGCCGGCCCGGGCCAGGTCATGCTTGGCCTGACACAGGATATCTCCAGCAATTATACGGTCAGCAGCAACTCGCGGGAAGAGATCAGTCTGGATGGTGAAACTTACCGCATGGCACTTTCCGCGCGCTATGGCTTTAAGCCGGGTTGGGAGCTTGGTGTCGAACTTCCCTATATCATCCAGGGGGGCGGTTTCCTTGACAGCTTCATCGTTGATTGGCATACGGCCTTCGGCCTGCCCCAGGGGGGGCGCGAGTCGGCTCCCAAGGATCGCATCGGCTACCGTTACAGCAAGGACGGCATCCAGAAACTGAAGATGGATCATGCCGGATCGGGAATCGGGGATATGAGCCTGACGGCAGGCTTCGGCCTGCATGACAGTCGCGATGAAAGGTCGCAGGAACGGCTGGCTGTCAAGGCGGCACTCAAGCTGCCCACCGGTGACAGCTCTTCGCTGCGCGGCAGCGGCGGCACGGATTTCCTGCTGCAGCTGTGCGGAAATACGAACCGTTACTACGGCTGGGGTACACTGGGGTTGTTCGGTTCCGTCGGCGGCCTGGTGATGTCGGATGGAGATGTGCTGAGCGGGCAGCGTAACAACCTGGCCGCAACCGGAACGCTTGGCATCGGTTGGGGGCCTGCTTCATGGATATCCTTCAAGGTCCAGCTGAATGGTAATACTCCCCTGTATCGCGGAAGTTCGCTGGACGAGCTGTCGGGAAGTTCGCTGATGCTGATTTCCGGAGGAGCCGTAAGGCTTCCCCAAGGATTTTTGCTGGATATCGGGGTCTCGGAGGACGTGGCGGTTGCGACCGCCTCGGATGTGAATTTCCATCTGGGATTGAGTAAAAGCTTCTGAAAGAAAAAGCCCCGGAAACCGGGGCTTTTTTATTGCTTAAAATCCTGTTGTCAGGGTTTGGCGCTGTTTCCTGAATCAGTAGTTCTGGTCGGCGTAATCGACCCAGCCGCCGGCCAGCACCAGTGCCTTGTCGAAGGGCGAAATTTCAAAGCTGAATGCCTGCTGCTGGCCGTTTCCGGCCATCGTCAGTGTTCCGGCTTCGATATCGATTTCCATGGTGGCATCCTGGTCATCGGCGTGAGAGAAGATCAGGTCCAGGTCGGCCTTGGGAAGCTCGATGGCGGCCATGCCGCAGTTGAACATGTTCTGGCGGAAGATGCGGGCGAAGGATTCGGCAATAACCGCCGTGATGCCGTTGACCTCAAACACCCAGGGCGCGTGTTCGCGAGACGAACCGCAGCCGAAGTTGGCGCGGGAGACGATTACCTTGGCTGCCCTGGTTTTCGGGCCGACAGGATCGAATCCGGGTAGTTTCAGATCTTCCAGGATGTACGGTTTCAGGTCTTCCTTGGTGATCTCGGTCAGGTATTTGGCCGGGATGATTTCGTCGGTGTTGATGTCGCCGCGGTCGAGAAAGAGGACCGGGCCTCCGAATGTTTTCATATGTTCACTCCTTTTGTCGTAATTGGTGGCGGCTTTCAAATCCCCCTCAATCCCCCTTTTATAAAGGGGGAGGCTAAAAACTGAGAGGTTACATGTTTCCCCCCTTTACGAAAGGGGGGAAGGGGGGATTTCTATCACAGATACTTCCTAGGGTCGGCAATCTTGCCTTCTATCGCGCTGGCCGCCGCGGTGGCCGGCGACATCAGGTGAACCATGCCCCCTTTGCCCATGCGTCCCATGAAGTTGCGGTTGGTGGTCGAGGCGCAGACTTCGCCCTCGGCCAGAACGCCGTTGCTCATCCCCAGGCAGGCGCCGCAGGTCGGGTTGGTCACGCAGAAACCGGCTTCCATGAAGATGTCGATCAGCCCTTCATGTATGGCCTCCTGCTGGATCTTGGGGGTGGCCGGGGAGAGAATGCCGCGCACGTTCGGCGCCAGCTTGTGTCCTTTGAGAATCTGCGCGGCAATGCGCAGGTCTTCCAAACGGCCGTTGGTGCAGGAGCCGAGGTAGATCTGGTCAAGCGGGGTGCCGGCCATTTCGGTTACGGTTTTTACCTGATCCGGTTTGTAGCCGAAGGTAATCGTCGGCTGCAGGGTGGTGACGTCGATGTCGATCACCTGGTCGTACTCGGCATCGTCATCGGCGCGCCATTGCGAATAGTCGGCCAGCGCCGCTTCCTTGCTGGCGAAGTCGTTGCTGATGAACGGCCACAGGAATTCCACCGTGGTCATGTCCGGCTGGCAGATGCCGGATGTTCCGCCGGCTTCGATGGCCATGTTGCAGAGCGTCATGCGCGATTCCATGGTCATGGCGTCGATCGTGGAACCGTGGAATTCCATCACCCGGTCGGTGGCGCCGTTGACGCCGATCTTGCCGATGATGTGCAGGATCACGTCCTTGGCGAAGACCCCTTTGGGGAGCACGCCGTTGACGTTAAACTTGATCGTCTTGGGCTGGCGGAAGGCGCAGACCCCCTTCAGGATGCCGACTTCCAGGTCGGTCGTGCCGATGCCGGCGGCAAAGGCGCCGAAGGCTCCGTGGGTGCAGGTGTGGGAATCGCCCATGATGACCGTGTAGCCGGGGCGGATGAAGCCTTTCTCCGGGAAGAGGGCGTGGCAGACGCCATTGGCGCCGATGTCGAAAAAGTCCTTGATGGCGTGGCGGCGGGCCCAGTCTCGCAGAATCTTGGCCTGTGTCGCGGTTTTAGTGTCCTTGCTGGGGGTGACATGGTCGATCACGGCCTTGATCTTGGTTGGATCAAAGACGCGGTCCTTGTCCCTGCGGATCAGGTCGTCGATCGCAATCGGCGTCGTGATTTCGTGGCAGAGTACCGCATCCAGCCGCAGTACTTTTGTGCCGGGGAACGGCTCGTTCACCAGGTGAGCATCAAAAATCTTTTCAGCAGTTGTTCTACCCATATTCAGTAACCTCGCATGTTTCAGAATTTAAATCTTGTAACATAAAGATGGTGGCAAAGTAAACCGGTGAACTTTTTTTTGATGATCCGAGATGACGCCTGCAGCAGGTTTTTGGATGGAAAACGACCTTGGGCATGGTATAAGGTCAATACCAATCCGAAATCCCGGTAATCGGGATAATTGACAGGAAAAACGATGAACCCTGATAATATCAAGAACCTGCTCCATTCCGTCCGGGATGGAGAACTTTCCGTCGATGACGCCATGCTTCATCTCAAACAGCTTCCCTACCAGGACCTGGGGTGCGCCCAGGTGGACCACCACCGTGAGCTGCGCCAGGGTATGCCCGAAGTCGTTTTCGGTGAAGGGAAATCGGTCGAGCAGATTGTCACGATCATGACCGCCATGTCCGGCAAGGGGAGCAACGTGCTGGTGACGCGCCTGACCCAGGATAGGTCCCGGCAGATCCTGACAAGCTTTCCAGCGGCCAGCTATCATGCCGAAGCCCGTTGCCTGACGCTGGAGCAGCAACCGGTGGAATTGCGCGGAAAGGGCGCCATCCTGGTGATTTCGGCCGGCACATCCGACATCCCGGTTGCGGCCGAGGCGGTAGTGACGGCACAGTTCCTCGGTAACCGTGTCGAACAGATCTACGATGTCGGCGTGGCCGGCATCCACCGCCTGCTGGCCCGCGGCGAGCAGCTGGCGGCCGCCACGGTAATCATTGTCGTGGCCGGGATGGAAGGGGCGCTGCCGTCGGTGGTGGGGGGGCTGGTGGATAAACCGGTGATTGCCGTGCCGACCTCGGTTGGTTACGGCGCTTCTTTCGGCGGCATCGCCGCCCTTTTGGGGATGCTCAACTCCTGCGCCGCCGGTGTGACTGTGGTCAACATCGACAACGGCTTCGGCGCAGCCTGTGCCGCCAGTCTGATCAACCGGGTGTGATATGCATATTGACGACATGATTTGTTGTGCATACAATATTAGCATATTGCGGAGGTGTATTTTATGCGTGCAACATTAAACATACCTGACGAGCTTATTGATGAGGTGCAGCGGCTTTCCGGTGAAAAAACCAAGACCCAGGCGATTGTGACCGTTATGGAAGAGTATGTGCGCCGCAGGAAGATGGAAGACCTTCTGGCTCTGCGGGGCAAGGTTGTTATTGAGTATGACTGGGAGCGGGAAGAAGAGGCCGAGCTGAAGGCGGCGGAAGAGCGGGAGCGTTATGCCGCCAAATAAGATACTGCCCGATACCTGCGCCTGGATTGACTTCTTCAGGGGCCGGCAGACTCCTTTGGCCGAGGCGCTTGGTGAGTCGTTGATGCGGGCTGAGGTTGCTACGTGTGGAGTTGTTATTTACGAACTGCTCCAGGGAATAAGAGACCCGCGTGAAGAAGAGTTGGTGCAGAATGCCTTTCAGGCCCTGTCTCATCTGGAAATGACGCGGGAACTATGGATCAGCGCCGGACGGCTCTCGGCCCGATTGCGCGGCAGTGGTCACATACTGCCGTTCTCCGATATAATAATCGCCGCGCTTGCGTTGGAAAATGGCTGTGCCGTACTGACGATAGATCGCCATTTTGATGTAATCCCCGGTCTTAAGGTTGTGAATAAACCGCTATGAAAATCATCTATTTCGACTGCCATGCCGGCATATCCGGCGACATGACCGTGGGGGCGCTGCTGGATCTGGGGGTGCCGCTGGAACACCTGTGTTCAGAACTGGCCAGGCTGGCGCTGCAGCCGGACTCATTCTCGCTCTCAACCAGCCATACCGAACGGCAGCAGATGCCCGCGTTCAAGTTCGATGTGGAACTGCACGATCATCACAGCCACCGCCATTATGCCGATATCGACGCCATGATTGCCGCCAGCGCCCTGTCCGCCGCGGTGCGGGAACGGGCGCGGAGGATCTTTCGCCGCCTGGCCGAGGCCGAGGCGCTGGTGCATGGCGTGGCCATTGAAAAGGTGCACTTCCACGAGGTCGGGGCGCTGGACTCGATCGTGGATATCGTCGGTACGGCGATATGCCTGGACTACCTTGGCGTTGAGGCCATTTACGCTTCGGCATTGCCGCTGGGGAGCGGTTTTGTAAATACAGCCCACGGGCGGCTGCCGGTGCCGGCCCCGGCCACGGCGGAGCTGCTGAAGGGACTGCCCGTCCATGGCGACTGCGGCCCCGGCGAACGGGTCACGCCGACCGGCGCCGCCATTCTGGCCGCATTGGCCGGCGGCTTCGGCAAACAGCCGGAGATGCTGCTGGAGCGGATCGGTTGCGGCGCGGGCAGCAGGGATTTCAGCGACTGCCCCAACATCCTGCGGGCATTTCTGGGGAGATCCCCGGAAGCTGGCCGGCAGTCGGAGCGGGTGATCGTGGCGGAGACCAATATCGACGATTCTACTCCGCAGGCGCTGGGCTATGTGATGGAACGCTTGCTGGAACTGGGGGCGCTGGATGTCTTCTTTACCCCGATCCAGATGAAAAAGAACCGGCCCGGCGTGATGCTCTCCTTCCTCTGCCGCGAGGAACAGCTCGATGCGCTGGCAAGGGTGACGCTGGCGGAGACATCGGCCATCGGCCTGCGCCACTACCCGGCTGACCGCATCGTTCTGGAACGCCGGATCGTCCAACTGCCGACGGAATTGGGCCCAGTGCGCTTCAAGCAGGTATTCGATTGTGCCGGAAAGATGCTGCGGGCTGTCCCGGAATACGAGGATTGTCGCCGGATCGCCTTGGAGCGGGGCCTGGCTTGCAGGGATGTAATTCAATTGGCGCAATGCGCGGGAGTAACCGGATCATGAAAATATCTACCTTGAGCATTGGCGACGAGCTGATCTGCGGCCAGATTACCGACACCAACGCCGGCACAATTGCATCCGTGCTGCTGACCGAGGGTTTGCGGGTCCAGCGGCACCTGACCGTGGGCGACAACGAACCGGATATCATGGATGCTTTGAATGAACTGGGCCGGAGCAGCGACATGGTGATCGTGACCGGCGGACTTGGCCCCACAGCCGATGATATGACCTCGCGGGCCGCGGCGCGCGCCACCGGGCGCAGACTGGTGATCAACGAGGATGCCAGGGCGCACGTCCGCCTGATATCCGCCAAGCTGGAGTCGCTGATCGTCTGTCCGCTCAGCGACAAGCAGGCCATGATTCCGACCAAATCCAGTCTGATCCCCAACCCCAACGGCACCGCCTGCGGATTCCAGCTGATGCACAACGGCAGCTTCATGTTTTTCATGCCGGGTGTCCCCTCCGAAATGCTCGTGATGCTGCGGGAGTCGGTGATACCTTTCATACTGGAGCGGGTGACGCGCAAACGGGTCATCCGTTCGCTCAGCCTGAATCTGTTCGGGCCTTGCGAGGCCGAGGTGGATGAGCTGCTGGCTGGAATCGCCCGCCCCGAACTGGGGCTGAACATGGGCATCTGCGTCACCTATCCCTGGATTCGGGTGACGCTGCGGGCCGAGGCGGACAACCCGGACACGGTTTCGGAACTGCTCGATTCGGCCGGCAGTCTGGTTCGAGAGCGTCTCAGTGAGTACATCTTTTCGGACAGCGGCGCCGGCATGGACGAGACCGTGGCGGAGCTGTTCCGCGGCGGCTGCCTGACTCTGGCGCTGGCCGAGTCCTGCACCGGCGGACTGATCGCCAAGCGCATCACCGATATCCCCGGCAGTTCCGCCTATTTTCTGGAAGGAGTGGTCACCTATGGCAACGCCGCCAAGATGCGCTTGCTGGGGGTGCCGTCCGACCTGCTCGACACAAAGGGAGCGGTCAGTTCCGAGTGCGCTTCGGCCATGGCCAAGGGAGTGCGGGCCGCCGCCGGCAGCGATCTGGGGCTGGCGGTGACCGGCATCGCCGGGCCGGATGGCGGCACCGAGGAAAAACCGGCCGGGACGGTGTTCATTTCGCTGGCAGCCCCGGACGGCTGCTGGACCAAGCGTTTCCAGTTCCACGGTAGCCGTGACGAGGTTCGTGTTATCACGGCCTGGACGGCGCTGGACTGGCTGCGGAGATACCTGCTTCAGAGAGCGGTAAACTGATTCAGATAAACCCTTGCGGTAAAACCGCCGGATATGCTATTTTTCTACCCCTTTGGTCCATAATATCCCACATTTTCAGGAGATACCATTCATGCAGGATAAAAACAGCAGCGCTGATAAAAACAAGGCGATAGAGCTGGCTCTCGGCCAGATTGAAAAACAGTTCGGCAAGGGCGCCATCATGCGTCTGGGCAATGATGAACCGTTGCCGGGCGTGGACGCCATCTCCACCGGCGCCATCTCCCTCGACGTGGCCTTGGGTGTGGGCGGTGTGCCGCGCGGCAGGATTGTCGAGATCTACGGTCCGGAGTCGTCCGGAAAGACCACGCTGGCGCTGCATATCGTGGCCGAGGCTATGAAAACCGGCGGCATTGCCGCTTTCATTGATGCGGAACATGCGCTGGATATCGGCTATGCCCGCAAGCTGGGGGTCAAGACCGATGATCTGCTGGTGTCCCAGCCCGATACCGGCGAGCAGGCGCTGGAAATCGCCGAAACGCTGGTGCGCAGCGGCGCGATCGACGTGCTGGTGGTCGATTCGGTGGCGGCCCTGGTGCCCAAGGCCGAAATCGAAGGGGATATGGGCGACTCACACATGGGCCTGCAGGCGCGGCTGATGTCCCAGGCGCTGCGCAAGCTGACCGGCATCATCAGCAAGTCCAACTGCTGCGTGATCTTCATCAACCAGATCCGCATGAAGATCGGCGTGATGTTCGGCAACCCCGAGACCACCACCGGCGGCAACGCGCTCAAGTTCTACGCTTCGGTGCGCATGGATATCCGCAAGATCGCCACGCTCAAGCAGGGCGACCAGATCATCGGTTCCCGCACCCGGGTCAAGGTGGTCAAGAACAAGGTGGCGCCCCCCTTCAAGGAGGTCGAATTCGACATCCTGTACGGCGAGGGGATTTCACGCACCGGCGATGTGCTGGATATGGCCGTCGAGAGAAGCATTGTCGAGAAGAGCGGCGCCTGGTTCTCCTACGGCAAGGAGCGCATCGGACAGGGTCGCGAGAACTCCCGCACCTGGCTCAAGGAGCATCCGGAAGTCCTGGCGGAGATCGAGGAAAAACTTCTGGCGATTGTCAAGCCGGCCCCTGCGGCTGCAAAGCCCGAGTAAAACGCGGAGGTAGCCTGTGGAGCTGAACGAAATACTCACAATTGCCTTCAAGGCCAAGGGCTCGGATATCCATATCAAGACCGGACTGCCGCCGATCGTCCGCATCGACGGCCGGCTGCATCCGATCCCCAACGCCCAGCGCCTGTCTCCGGATTATGTCTCATCCACGGCCCAGGCGATGATGAATGACCGCCAGAGGCGGATTTTCGAGGAAAACTCCGAGGTGGACCTGGCCTATGCCGTTCCGGGGTTGGGGCGTTTCAGGGTCAGCGTCTACCGCCAGCGCGGAACCGTGGCCATGGTTTTCAGGTCGATCGCCTTCGTGATCCCGACCCTGGAAGGGCTGAACATGCCGCCGGTGATCCAGAAGATCTGCAAGGAGGAGCGCGGCCTGATCCTGGTGACCGGAACCACCGGTTCGGGAAAGTCCAGCACCCTGGCGGCGATGATCGATGCGATCAACCAGAGCCGCACCTGCAACATCATCACCATTGAAGACCCGGTGGAATTTTTGCACCGCGACAACAAGAGCATCATCAGCCAGCGCGAGGTCGGCTCCGATACCCCGACCTTCTCGGCGGCGCTGAAGGGCGCATTGCGCCAGGACCCGGACGTGATCCTGGTGGGCGAGATGCGTGATTACGAGACCATCGAGACCGCCATGACCGCCGCCGAAACCGGCCACCTGGTCATGTCAACCCTGCATACCATGGATGCGGCCGAAACCATCAACCGCATCATCGGCGTTTTCCCCCCTTACCACCAGCGCCAGGTGCGTATCCAGCTGGCCAGTATCATCAAGGGGGTCATCTCGCAGCGCCTGGTGCCGCGGGCGGACGGCAAGGGGCGTGTGCCGGCGGTGGAGGTAATGCTGGCGTCGGCCCGCGTCAGGGAGTGCATCGACGACAAGGACAAGACCAAGCAGTTGCATGACGCCATATCGCAGGGCTATGTCACCTACGGCATGCAGACCTTTGACCAGTCCCTGATGAAACTCTATTCGAGCCAGCTGATTACATACGAGGAGGCGGTCCGGCAGAGCTCCAATCCGGATGATTTCGCCCTCAAGGTTTCCGGTATTTCGTCCACTTCGGATGCTTCCTGGGAAGGGTTTGAAAACAAACCGGATGATTCCATCGCCGAGCCGGAAAAACTTGATATCGAAAAGTACTGAGCCGCAAACCGCCGAAGGCGCCTATCAGTACGCCTTGCGGCTTTTGACGGCGCGGGATTATTCGCTGGCCAGGATGCGGGTAAAGCTTTGTGCCAGGGGTGTTGACGAAGCCGATGTCGAATCGGTCATGCACCGTCTGCAACAGGAGGGGTGGCTGGACGACCGGCGCTATGCCGGACGTTTTGCGGAATCGGCGCTTGCGACCGGCCGCTTTTACGGCCCGCGCCTGCGTCTGGAAATGCGCCGCCGGGGATTTGAAGCTGGCATTATCAGCGAGGTTCTGGAAAACCTGCTGGAAGATCACGACCAGGCAGCCGATATCATGATGGTCGTCAATCGTCGCTATCCGGGGTTGGATTTTAGCGCGGCATCGGATCGGGATAAAAGAAGAGTGGTCGGTTATCTGCAGCGGCGAGGTTTCGGGCTCTCGGAGATTTTCAGGTCTCTCAGGACAACTCGATAGATTTTCATGGCGTATCATTTATTTGCCTCAGGGGAGGGGAAGATGAAACAGTTGCTGCGAGTGTCGTTGTTTTACATGAGTCTGTTGCTCTTCTGTTCTCAGGTTGCCATTGCGTCCGGCAGCGCTCCGATTACCGTCGAGGTGGAAGGTTACGGCAGCATCGTCGGCGGCCGCAAGGATACGGCACGGGAAAGCGCGCTGAGGAATGCTTTCCGCCAGGCGATTGAGCAGGTGGTTGGTGTAATGGTGCAGTCGAAGACGGTGGTACAGAATTCGGAACTGCTCAATGACAAGGTGCTTTCAAAAAGCGCCGGTTTCATAAAGACCTACACTGTCCTGTCGGAAGTGTTCGAGGCCGACGCCTGCCGTCTCAAGGTCAGGACGACCGTTTCCGCTGTGCGTCTGGAGAAGAGCCTGGACGATGCCGGCCTGCTCTCGAAAAAACTGGACAAGCCCCGTATCGCAATCATCATGACCGAGCAGAACATTGGAAACGACACCCCTTCCAATACCCTGGGCAACGGCACCGTCAATGCGGGGATTTCCGAGAGCGTCATCAATGATTATTTCGCAAAGAAGGGCTATAACCTGGTTGACCGGGATACTCTGGTTGCCCTGGCCCGCCGGAGCGGTTTCTCGCCCGCTTCTGTCAACGAATCGGACAGCGAAACCGCGCTGCAGATAGCCTCCAGCGGAGGCGCCGAGGTGGTGGTTGTCGGCCAGGCCGTTGCCAAGGCCGGTTCCGGCGTCCTGAGCGGCACCAATATGCGAGCCTCCCAGGCGACGGTTTCCGCCAAGGTGGTCGATGCGGACACAGCCCAGTTGATAGCATCCTGTTCCGCCTCCAGCAATGCCGTTCATGTCAATCCGACCGCCGGCGGCGCCGATGCCTTGAGAAAGGCTTCCAGGGAACTGGCTGAAAACATGAACAAACAGCTGGTTGCCAAGTGGGGTAAAATGGTTTCCGGAACCCGCACCGTACGACTGACAATCGATGGGGTCGCTTTTTCCGACATAGCTTGGTTGCGGGTGATGCTGCAGAACCGGGTGAACTGCATCGAAGAGACCTTCGAGCGGGGTTACCGGGACGGCACGCTCAACCTCGATGTCGAGATAACCGGCAAGGCGCGGGAAATGGCCGATGAAATTGCTGCCGCCAACATGGATGGATACCGGTTCAACGTGTTTTCATTTTCAGGCAACACCGTCAGGGTCAAGATGGATAAAGTACATTAAGAGGGGGACGAGATGCGTAGACAGATATATTCGATTCTTGGCGCTGCTGTGATTTTTGCCGGGGGGTGTGCCACGCCCGGAAAGGACAGTTTCGATCTTGCCCGTGAACTGGAACGCCAGAACCGCTTTGAGGATGCTCTTCCGATGTATGAGGATGCCTACAGCAAGGAGTCCGGAAATCCCGAATACCGTACGGCGTTGAACGGTATCCGAACCCGCCTGGCCCAGCAGTCGATTGTCAGCGCCCGGGAACAGTTGTCGATAACTCCTCAGAAGTATGAGAACCTGCGCACGGCACAGGGCTTTGTGGACAAGGCCCAGAAAATAGATTCCGCCAACGCCGATGCCAACGCCCTGGCTGAGTCGCTCAAGGTGCAGATGGGCGCCATGGCGAAAAAAGCCGAGGATAGTTACAGCAGCGCTATGAAAGCGGTCGAGATGAAAGATTGGCTGACCGCTCTTAACTTGTTCAAGGAAATCCGGGCTTACTATCCCAACTACCTGGACCTGGGCATGAAGATCAGCACCACTGAAAACAGCGCCGTTTCCTACTATTTGAAAGAGGCGGAACGTTCGAAATCCGTTGACGATGTGGACGGTCTGATCAGTAACATCGAGGCGGCGCTGGCGGTGCAGCCGTCCAACAGCCAATTGACCGCGGTACTGAACGATGCCAGGTCAAAAAATATCGCTTCCGTCAACCTGGAGAAGGCGGAAAAATTTGCCGCCGAAAACAAGTGGGATCGTGTGCAGTTTTTCCTGAAACGGGCGCAACAGCTCGGCCCGAATGCCGGCGAGTCCGGAAGGATTAAAAAGCTGTATTCGGAAGGTGGCGCCAAGCTGATGGAGAGGGCCGCCAAGGACCTGAAGGGCAAGACGCTCTACAGCGCCTATGTGGATACGATGCGCGCCTATGAGTTCACTCCGTCGGCTTTCAAGACGCCTGAAGCGGACGAACTGCGCAGCCAGATTATTTCCCAGCTGCTGGCAAAGGGGGAGGAGCTGGATACGGCGGGATATAGCGGTTATGCCCTGTACCTGACCGAATGTGCCTATCAGCTGTCCGGCTCCCAGAAGGAAATCTACAAAACGATTCAGCAGTTAAAAGACAAGGTGCGCCAGAGGGTGATCAAGAAAATCGCGATCATGGACTTCAACCCGCCCACCAACAGCCTGGATGCCGGACGCCTGGTAACCGACAGCCTGCTGTCGCACATGACCAAGAATGCCAGTGGCGACGTCAAGATCCTGGCTCGCGACGTACTGGGGGCTTTGATCAAGGAAATCGAGCTCGGCCAGGCCGGCATGTACGACATTGAAACGGCCAAGAAGTCCGGCAAGCTGAAGGGAACGGATTATTTCATTTTCGGGAGCCTGTTGCAGTACACCGTCGAGAACAACAAGGAAGAAGGACAGAAGATGGTGATTGCAACGGTTGGCAAGGAGCGGGAGCCGAATCCGCAATACATGACCTGGCTATCCGCCAACCCCAGGGCGTCCGATGAAGAACGGAAAAATGCTCCACCGCCATTTATCGAGAAAGACAAGACCGAAACTATCCGCTACAAGGTGGCAACACACCGCAAAACCGCCAACGTGACTATCTCGTTCCGGGTTGTGGATGTGGAATCGGGCGAGGTCGTGATCACCAAGACGCTGAAGAGCAAGAAAGAGGCCGTGGGCAACTATTCGGAGGGTGTTGACATCGCCGGTATCGCCTACCAGAAGATCGAGCTGCCGCCCGATTCGGAACTGCTTGAAAAGGCGGTTGACGAGGCGATTACCGACCTGGGACACCATGTGCTTTCCCGCTTCCAGAACCTGCAGGAAAGCTATCTGAATACGGCCGAGACTCTCAAGAAAAAAGGGGAGATCGAGCCGGTGGCCGAGAAGTACATGGCTGCCGTGGTAACGGAAGAGGTGAAAAACATCAAGTCCCCGGTCACCGAAAACGCCCGGCGCGAGCTTGACCGGTGGCTGAAGCAGTCGGAGAATTATCCGATATAAGGTCGCCGTGCCATTTCAATGATTGTTTGATTTGCAATACCGGGAGGGGAATAAATGGCTGTAAGGATATTGTGTGCTGCAATGTTACTGCTGCTGGGCATTGCCGGCTCCGCTTCGGCACAGGTGGCGAGCTTCAAGCCACGACTCGGTTGCATACCATTTATGGCTACCAGCCTCCAGGCGATGGCTTTTACCGAAAACATCTCCTCCTCCCTGCTCGACAGTATCGACAAGACCGGCCATTTTGAAGTGGTTGAACGTAAAAAAGTAGAGCATTTCATAGAGATTGAAGGACAACGCCTCGATAACCTTAACCATGACGGCATAGTCAGAGTCGGGCTCAAGGCCGGCCTTGACTATACCGTGCATGGCAGCGTAAGCATGACCGATACAGGCGCCAGCCTGGAAGTGAACCTGGTCGCGGTCCGTTCCAAGAAAACGCTGATGAAGGGGACTTTCCGCATATCTGAAAGCGATTTTACCCGCCAGCTGCAGAGCATTGCCGCCACTATCGTCGATCGCGTGAAACAGTCGGTGCAGGAGTCTCTGGCCACGCCGGAAGTGGTTCAGGTGGTTGTCCCGCAACCCAGGAACATAAGTGTCAGCGGAACTTCCACCAGTATCAGGCTGACCTGGCAGATGAGCGACATGGAACAGATTGCCGGTTTCAATATCTATCGCTCGCTGCACCCGGATGGTCCCTTTTCACTGCACGGGACCACGACCGAGCCGATGTTCGTTGATGACCGTCTGAAATTGAACGAGGTATTCTACTACCGGATATCGGCGGTAAACAAGAGCGGTATCGGTAGCGATTTAACAGCTTCCATGCGCGGCGCCACGGTGATTGCTCCTCCGGCCCCAATATTCCTGAATGTACAGCCGGACATCAAGGGAGCCAGGCTCTCATGGCGTCCAAGGCCGGGCGCCGGTTCGGTTTCAAGTACGGTACCGGCCGCCTTCAAGATCTATCGCAAGAATGAGAGTGATAACACTCTGGTGATGGTGGTGCAGCTGCCGGTTGAAAACATTGAATACTATGACGGCGATCTCAAGGACGGCATCAAATATATATACACGATCACCGCCTGCAACAGCGAGGGAGCCGAGAGCGAGATGTCGGCCCGTCTCAGCGTGGTGCCGCTGCATCCGCCAAAGCAGGTCAGGCCCCTGAGCAATCTTATCCGCCGGATCCCGGTCAGTTGGGATGCCTACAGCGGCGAATCGGCCGAAGGCTATGTTCTCTACCGCTCCGAATCCCGTGACGGGAACTACGCCAGGATAGCAAAACTGGATCTGCCTGCCACGGTTTCCTACATCGACAAAAATCTGGCGGACAATACCACCTATTGGTATCGCTTGAGCGCATATAAAAAGGGCGGCATCGAAACCGATCCATCCGAACCGGTTTACGCGAAGACCAGGGACGTGCCGCCGAAACCGGCCGACTTGACCGCCGAGAGCGGCCAGCCGCGCAAGGTTACCTTGCGCTGGCGGAATTCCGGCGTTGCGGAAGATGAGATCACGCAGGTGCTGATCTTTCGCTCCTTGACATCGGCGGATATGAAGTTCGAGAAAATTGGCGAAGTCCGGGGGGAGATGACAAGCTTTGTCGATGACAGCCGGCCGCTGCTCGATAAAACCAGCTATTCCTACCGGATCTGCTCGCAGAATTCGGGCGGCGCGTTCAGCCCGATGACGGATAGTGCCGCGGCCACCACAAAGTCGCCGCCGGAGGTGCCGGCCGGGTTGGCCGTGAAGCCGGGCCTGTTAAAAAAGGCGATTGTCAGCTGGCAGAGAAACCGTGAGAACGACATCAAGGAATATCATGTCGCCCGAAAACAGGCGGGGGATCCGGAATACAGGGAGATCGGGATAACCGCCGATACGGTTTTCGAGGATATTGAACTGGCGGATGGAGCCGAGGTCTCTTACAAGGTCCGGGCCTTTGACCGGGATGGTCTGGTTAGCGGTTATAGTGATGCTGTTGGTGCCCGGACCAAACCGCTGCCGGCCCGGGTCGCTGGTCTCAGGGTTGTCGATCAGGCAAGCCGGTCGCTGGAGTGGCAGCCAAGCAGGGAAAAAGATGTGCTCGGTTATGTGATATACAAGAAAGGGTTTCTGGGGGTAGCGCAGAAGCAGGCCACTGTTTCCGCAACCAGCTGGAAACCGTCCGAAACCAGGGAAAAAGCCGAATACTATGTTACCGCTCTTGATGCCAGCGGCCTTGAGAGCCCGCCTTCCGAGTCAGTCAGTTTCGAGTGACCCGAAGAAAGGAGCAAGTATGAAAAGTCTTTGTATGGTTGCAGCGATTGCCATTTTTACAGCTACCAACGTGCAGGCCGCCGATGCCGGGAAACAGTCGCAGGAGATCGGCCGATACCAGCTGTTTCAGGGCACTTTTACCACGCTTGACCTGAAGTACAGCCAGGCCTCTTCGACCCACAACGCGGTATTCCTGCTGGATACCGTAACCGGGCAGGTCAAGAGGTATTCCAACAGGATCGATGAAGACGGGCGCTATATCGAAACCTGGCTTCCGACAGATGTTACCCAGCAGATGGGTCCCAAAAAAACATTTCCACCTCAAGCTGAAGGGAAGTAATAAATGACAGGTACAGAAATCAGGAAACAATTTTTGCAGTATTTTGCCGATCGTGGACACACGATTGTTGCAAGTTCGGGCATCCTTCCCAAGAATGATCCGACACTGATGTTTGCCAACGCCGGTATGAACCAGTTCAAGGACTGTTTTTTGGGCCTTGAGGATCGCGGCTATTACCGGGCCTGCAGTTCGCAGAAATGCGTGCGGGCCGGCGGAAAACACAACGACCTGGAGAATGTCGGCCGCACTGCGCGTCACCATACCTTTTTCGAGATGCTGGGAAACTTCTCCTTTGGCGATTATTTCAAGAAAGAGGCGATAGCATTTGCCTGGGAGTTTTTGACCGGGGAGCTGCAGCTGGACAAGAGCCGCCTGTATGTGACGGTTTATAACGATGACGACGAAGCCGCCGATATCTGGCACCTTCAGGAAGGGGTGCCGCGCGAGCGGATCTTCCGCTTTGGAGAGAAGGACAACTTCTGGTCCATGGGTGACACCGGGCCATGCGGTCCCTGCACCGAGATCTTCTGGGATAACGGCCCGGAAGTGGGTTGCGGTTCACCGGATTGCGCCGTGGGCTGCGATTGCGATCGCTACATGGAAATCTGGAATAACGTCTTCATGCAGTTCAACCGTTCGGCGGACGGGAGCATGACGCCGCTGCCGAAACCGTCCGTGGATACCGGCATGGGGCTGGAGCGGATCACCACCGTGATGCAGGGCGTGCATTCCAATTATGATACTGATCTGCTGCAGGGGATCATCCGTCACATAGAACGCCACAGCGGCAAGAAGTACGGCGCCAACGAGAAGGACAGCGTGTCAATGCGTGTGATCGCCGACCACTGCCGCGCCGTCACTTTCCTGATTTGCGATGGCGCCCTGCCGAGCAACGAGGGTCGCGGTTACGTCCTGCGCCGGATCATGCGCCGTGCCGCCCGCCATGCCAAAATGCTGGGTGTGAGCGAGCCACTGCTCTGCAGGATGGTAGAGGCGGTGCGTGAAATGATGGGTGATGCCTACCCGGAACTGGCCGAACGCGAGGCCTATATCAAAAAGGTGACCCTGGCTGAAGAGGAGCGTTTCAACGAGACCCTGGATCGCGGCTTGGGGATTCTCAACGACGAGGTGGCTTCACTGCGGTCCGCCGGAAAAAGCGTGATTCCCGGTGAGGTGCTCTTCAAGCTCTATGACACCTACGGTTTCCCGATCGACCTGACGGGAGATATCGTTGAATCGGAAGGGTTTACGATTGACGAGGCCGGCTTTGAATCATGCATGGAAAAACAGCGCGAGCAGGGGCGGGAAAACTGGAAGGGATCCGGAGCGGCCGGAATTGCCGATATCTACAAGGCTATCCACAATCGCGGAGTACACTCCCAGTTCATCGGTTATGACGCCCTTACCGCCTATTCCCCGATCAGGGCTCTCGTGCGGGACGGTGTTGAAGCAACCTCCGCCGCTGCCGGCGATCGCGTGGATGTGATCGTAGAGTCATCCCCATTCTACGGAGAGTCTGGTGGACAGGCCGGCGACATCGGAGTAATCTCGTCCGGCAGCGCCCATCTGGAGGTGCTGGAAACCACAAGGCCATTCCCGGATTTTATCGTGCATCATTGTCAGGTCAGGGAAGGGGCGGTACAGGTTTCGGATGCGGTCAATCTGACCGTGACAACTTCCGCCAGAAGGGCTACGGCGCGCAACCACACCGCGACCCACCTGTTGCAGACCGCTTTGCGGCAGGTGCTTGGCGATCATGTCAAGCAGGCCGGCTCACTGGTGTCGGCGGACAGGCTGCGTTTCGACTTCACACATTTTTCCTCGATGAGCGCGGATGAAATCCGCCAGGTTGAAACGCTGGTGAATGGTTTTGTCATGGAGAACGACCCGGTCTCCACCAATCTGATGCAGATCGACGAAGCGATCGAAGCCGGCGCCACCGCGCTGTTCGATGAAAAGTACGGCGATTCGGTAAGGGTTGTTCGGGTTGGCGACATCAGCATGGAGCTGTGCGGCGGAACCCACGTCAGGGCGGCCGGTGATATCGGGCTGTTCAAGATCGTATCGGAAGCCGGGATTGCCGCCGGAGTGCGGCGAATCGAGGCCTTGACCGGTTCGGGCGCATTGGACTTCGTCCGCCGGATTGAGGATGAACAGCACGCGATAGCCGTTCTTCTCAAGGCTGAGGGGGGCAACCCGCTGGACAGGCTTGAGAAGCTGCTGTCCCGCCAGAAAGATCTGCAGCGGGAGATGGAAGTGTTGCAGGGCAAGCTCAATGCTGTTGCTTCCGGCGACCTGTTGTCCCGGGCCGAGCTGGTTAACGGTGTCAAGCTTCTGGCGACGCAGGTTAAGGTGGAGGATGTCAAGGCTTTGCGGGATCTGTCCGATGCTCTGAGAGACCGCATTGGAGAAGGGGTGATCGTGTTGGGGGCGGATATTGGCGGCAAGGCCAATCTGCTGGTAGCGGTCACCAAAGAGTTGAGCGCAAGAATCAAGGCCGGAGACCTGGTCAGGCAGATGGCGCCAATTGTTGGCGGAAGCGGCGGAGGCAAGCCGGAGTTGGCCCAGGCTGGAGGCTCGCAGCCTGAAAATATCGGGGACGCCCTGGCAATGGCCGCAAAGATTCTTGCCGGCGCCTGACATGGGCAGGGAAATAATATGAACACACCAGTGGAAAACGGATCAGAAGCTCCCATAAATACCGAAAAGACAACCATTCTGGTCGTTGACGACGATCCCAATATCCGTGATCTGTGCGGACGGGCTCTCAGGGAATACCGGGTGCTTCAGGCCGGCACGATACAGGAAGCCATCAGTGTCTACAGGAAGGAAGCGGTAGACCTGATTCTCACGGATGTGATGATGCCGGGTGGTTCCGGAATCGAGCTGTTGAAGCAGGTCAAGCAGCTGGACCCGACCGCGGCCGTGATCATAATGACCGGTTTTGCCGATAAAGACGTAATTCTCAACGCGCTCAAGGAAGACGCGGACGACTTTATCAACAAGCCGCTCAATCTGCTTCAGTTGAAGACCTATGTCGAAAAGGCGCTGGCAAAAAAAGCGCTCAAGGAAGAATTGACAAATATCAAATGCGCTGACCAGCTGAAGAGTACTTTTCTTTCGTTGATCTCACATAAATTGCGCACTCCTATAACCGGCATATCGCTCTTCCTGCAGAATATTCAGCGTGGAGTCTATGATTCCGATAAAGAGATGTTTCGTCAGAACGCTTCATTGGTCTATGAGGAGTCCGCCTACCTCAGCCGCCTGGTTGCCGACCTGTTGACGTTCAGCCGGATCATGATTGACGGGGAAGAGAACCAGCGTGAAGAATGCGATCTGAATGCGATCGCCTCCGACCTGTTGACCAAGGCAAGAGAAGCCCACGGCAAATTGTCGATCGAGATTGATCTGAATCTGGGGCAATTGCCGTTGATGAATCTTTACAAACACAAAATCAGCTTCGCCCTGTACCAGGTCATCGATAATGCCTTCAAGTTTTCGGGGGATATCGGGCATGTGGGGCTGACTACCGTTGCATCCGAGAATGAAGTCTGCATAGTGATCTCTGATTCGGGTGTCGGCATTTCCAGATCAGAATTTCCCAAGGTGTTTGAAAAGTTCTACCAGGTTGATCCGGACTATACCGGCCAGGTGCGCGGCTTCGGGCTGGGGCTTTTCTATGCGCGGGATTTCATCCGTCAGCACGGCGGCAGCATCAGCCTGGATAGCGAACCGGGCCTGGGCACAACTGTCACCATCTCTCTGCCGTTGCAATAATCTTTTGAGATTTTGCCGGACTTCCTGTAGACTGCCGACTTTAACGTTGGCAGTTTCTATTTTAGAGTAGGAATCGGGATATGAAACATTTAATCGAAAAAGCTAATACCTTGATGGAGGCCTTGCCCTACATCAGGCGATTCGCCGGAAAAACCTTCGTGATAAAATACGGCGGACATGCGATGTCGGATGACAAGTTGAAAGAGTCGTTCGCGCTGGATGTGATACTTCTTAAATCATTGGGAATCAATGCCGTCATCGTGCATGGCGGCGGTCCGCAGATAAACGAGACCCTGAAGCGCTACGGGATCGTGTCTGAATTCGTCAGGGGCATGCGGGTGACCGATGCCGAAACCATGGCTGTGGTTGAAATGGTGCTGGTCGGACAGGTCAACAAGGAGGTCGTCGGCTATCTCAATCAGCATGGCGGCAAGGCGGTCGGACTTTCCGGCAAGGACGGCACGTTGCTGCTCTCCAAAAAACTTCTGCAGGAAGCCAAGGCTGACGACGGCACGACTGAGCTGCTGGATATCGGTTATGTCGGCGACGTTATCAAGGTCAACACGGACTTGATCAAGACACTCGAGGGGGGCCACTATATTCCGGTGATCGCACCGGTCGGGGTCGGAGTGGAAGGTGAAAGCTACAATATCAACGCCGACCTGGTGGCCGGGCGGGTAGCTGCGGCCCTGAATGCCGAGAAACTCATCCTGCTGACCGATATCAACGGGGTCAAGGATAAAAACGGCACCCTGCTGGAAAGCATTTCCGTCAGCGACCTGCATCGCCTGATCGAGGAGGATGCCATCACCGGCGGCATGATCCCCAAGGTGGTCTGCTGCGCGGACGCCCTCAGGGATGGTGTCAAGAAAGCCCATATCATCGATGGCCGGATGGAACATGCGGTGCTGCTGGAGATTTTTACCGACGTCGGCATCGGTACGGAGATTGTGAAATGACATCAGATCAATGGATAGAGAAGTCCGACAAATATATAATGAAAACCTACGGCCGTTACCCGATCGTGCCTGTCAGGGGCGAGGGATGTCGCCTGTGGGACGCCGATGGCAGGGAGTACCTGGATTTCCTGGGTGGAGTGGCGGTTAACAATCTTGGCCACTGTCATCCCAGGGTAGTCAAGGCGCTGCAGGAACAGGCCGCCCAGCTGATCCACTGTTCGAATTACTACCAGATTCCGCAGCAGATCGAACTGGCCGAGCTGCTCTGCAGCCATTCTTTCGCCGACAAGGCTTTCTTCTGCAACAGCGGGGCAGAGGCCAATGAGGCGGCCATCAAGCTGGCCCGAAAATACAGCCGCGACACCCATGGTCCGGAACGCTACGAGATCATCACTGCGGCCGACTCCTTCCATGGCCGCACCATGGCCACGGTCTCGGCCACCGGCCAGGAAAAGGTGCAGCGCTTCTTCGATCCGCTGCTGCATGGCTTCACCCACGTTCCCTTCAACGATGCGGCCGCGCTGGAAGCAGCGGTCACGTCCAACACCTGTGCCGTAATGCTGGAACCGATCCAGGGCGAGGGGGGCGTAAACATCCCTTCGGCCGGCTATTTTCAGGAAGTTCGCCGCATCTGTGATCAGCATGGCCTGCTGTTGATTTTCGACGAGGTACAGGTCGGCATGGGGCGTACCGGCAAGATGTTTGCCTATGAACATTTCGATGTGGTCCCGGATATCATGACCCTTGCCAAGGCCTTGGCCGGCGGGGCCCCGATCGGCTGCATGCTGGCCAAGGACCGCTTTGCGGCTGCCTTCGTGCCCGGCACCCACGGTTCAACCTTCGGCGGCAATCCGCTGGTCTGCGCGGCTGCCATTGCCACGGTGCGGACCATTCTGGAGGATGGCATCCTGAACCGGACCGAGGAGATCGGCGAGTATCTGGTGGGAGAACTGGAAACTCTCGGGAAAAAATATCCGTTCGTAAAGGATGTGCGCGGAATCGGCCTGATGATCGGTATGGGACTGTCGATCCCTGGGGCGGAGATCGTCAAGAAGGGACATGCCCGGGGAGTGCTGCTGAACGTGACCCATGATACGGTGCTGCGTTTCGTCCCGCCGCTGGTCGTGACCAAGCAGGAGATCAACACCATGATCGGAATCCTGGACGGCATCTTTGCTGAGGTTGAAGTATAGCACGTTACAAGTGGTTACCACGCATACAGGGTTAGGAGATATATTGATGGCGCGACATTTTCTGGCGTTGCACGACTTCAACGAAATTGAGCTTTACGGGATGCTGACCCTGGCTCGTGAACTGAAAGAGAAACAGAAACAGGGTATTCCCCATAAACTGCTGGACGGCAAGACCGTGGCGCTGATCTTCGAGAAGGCTTCCACCCGGACCAGGGTCTCCTTCGAGGTGGGGGTCTTTCAGCTGGGGGGGCATGGACTGTTCATCTCTTCCGCCAACTCCCAGATGGGGCGCGGCGAGCCGATCAAGGATACTGCACGGGTCATGGCCCGCTACTGTGACGGCGTGATGATCCGCACCTTCGGCCAGGAAATCGTCGATGAATTTGCGCGCTACTCTGACGTGCCGGTAATCAACGGCCTGACCGACCTGTTTCACCCCTGCCAGATCATGGCCGACCTGATGACGGTTATCGAGCAGAAGCGCACCTATGAAGGACTGGTCTTCGCCTGGATCGGCGATGGCAACAATATGGCCAACACCTGGATCGAGGCTGCGGCGATTTTCGGCTTCGAGCTGCGACTGGCCTGCCCGCAAGGGTACGAGCCGGATGCCGCGGTCATGAAGTGGGCCATGGCCAAGGCTCCCGGCAAGATCACGCTGACGACCGACCCGAAAGTTGCGGTCGCCGGAGCCGACGTGATCAATACCGATGTCTGGGCCAGCATGGGGCAGGAGGCTGAACAGAAGATTCGCGAGCAGGCCTTTGCCGGCTACTGCCTGGATGATGCGCTGGTGGCCCTGGCAAAACCTGATTGCATCGTGCTGCACTGCTTGCCCGCCCATCGCGGTGAAGAGATATCCGATTCGGTAATCGAGGGAAAGCATTCGGTGGTCTGGGATGAGGCCGAGAACCGTCTGCATGTTCAGAAAGCGATCATGGCCAGATTGATCGGCGCGGCCTGACCGGACTTTAAGGTGGTGGATGATTTTTCCATTCCAGTGGCATCAATCCCGGATCTTATCAGGTTGAAACTGATTTCCGGGCGTCCTCAGGATATCGAGGATATAAAAGCGCTGGAGGCGCTTTCCAATGGCTGATGTTGGAACACGTCCATTACAACTCTTCAGCCTGGAAAAGCTGGAAGAATTCCGGGATATGTCCCCCAAAGCCCGACTTGTCTGGTTGGACGAGGCTAATTGTTTGGCCATGAAGGTGCTTGGATTAAAGAGGCTGGCAGAGTTGGATGACCGATTCCAGCTTCCGACAAGTTCTTAAAACCGTGCTTTCAGACTGCAGATGCACGGATTTGGATTACCTGTTGAATAAGGTATTTTATAACCACAAATAAAGGAGACCTAAGTACATGGCAAAAAAAAGGGAAATCAAAAAAATTGTTCTGGCCTATTCGGGTGGTCTGGATACCTCAATTATCCTCAAATGGCTGAAGAACGAGTACGACTGCAAGGTCGTGGCCTTTTCGGCCGACCTTGGCCAGGGCGACGAGCTTGACTCGATCCGTGAAAAGGCTCTGGCCACCGGCGCCGA
>Ga0209212_1000165_pt1 | contig 133480 bp, 103 predicted proteins | sample RifGroC2_FD_183996 | JGI IMG/M metagenome (GOLD analysis project Ga0209212, IMG submission 183996) | Groundwater microbial communities from Rifle, Colorado, USA - Groundwater C2 (SPAdes) (version 2) | ecosystem: Environmental > Aquatic > Deep subsurface > Groundwater | place: Rifle, Colorado... | reverse complement strand
ATGAGCCCCTGCGGCACGGTGGCATTGTTGGCCAGGACCCCGGACGAGTCGGCCTTGAGGGCCAGCAGGTCCGTGATGGCCTTGGTGGAGGTGATGACGCCGGAGAGGCCGGAACCGTCGCCGGTAGCGGAGAGCTTTGTGCCGAGAGCCGCGGTAACGGTGGAGAGGTCAATCTTGCCGGTAGACAGCGAAGTCAGCCACGCCGGGTTGGCGTAGGCGCCGGTGGTGTAAACGCCGTTGGAAACGGTGGCGGCGTTGCCCAGGATATCAATGCCGTAGGAACCTGCCTTCATGGCTCCGGGGTAGACGGATCCGACCGCGGCGGAAGAGGCGATAACCCCGGAAGGCAGCGGCCCCGCTGCCACCTGCGCGGCGCCTAGGCTTCCCGCCGTTATCAGCCCGGCGTTGTTTACTACGAACCTGTCTGCGCCGCCCTGCTGCAGCTGCAGGAGGTTGCCGCCTGCGGTATCGTTAATGAAGATGGTGGCATTGGCGGAATTGTCGGCAAGGGCCGCCGGCGGGGCGATAGTTACCGTGCCCACTACGCCGCCCTCGTCGGGTCCGCAGATCCAGGCGGTGTTGGCGGCGTTCCTGCGCAGCACCTCGTTGGGCCCGCAGCTGTTCGGGCCTATCTTGGCGAAAGTAAGCGCGCCGTCGCGCAGACTTTCAGCGTAAACGCTGTTGACGGCGAGGGAAGAGGCAACTACCGAACCGCCCAGCTTGCCGCCGGATATATTGGAGGCGGTCAGGTTGATCAGGCCGGAGCCGTCGCCGCTAGTGGATAGTTTACCTGCCAGCGCGGCGGTAACGGTGGAAAGGTTGATCAAGGCGGGGGGGACCGTGGCGCCGGCCGGCAGCTTGCCTGCCAGCGCGGCGGTGACGGTGGATAGGTCCACCAGGGCCGCGGGTACTCCCGCCGAAGCGGAAAGCTTGCCTGCGAGGGCGGCTGTAACCGTAGAGAGGTCCACCAGGCCAGGCGGCACCGCGGCGGCATTGGAAAGCACAGACGCGGCGTCGGCCTTGAGCGCGAGCGCCGCTGTAACGGTGGACAGGTTCACCAAGGCCGGTGAGACGGTAGCGTCGGCCGGCAGCTTGCCCGCGAGGGCGGCGGTAACCGTAGAAAGGTCCACCAGGCCTGGCGGCACTGTGGCGGTATTGGAAAGCGCAGACGCGGCGTCGGCCTTGAGCGCGAGCGCCGCTGTAACGGTGGACAGGTTCACTAAGGCCGGTGAAACGGTTGCGTTGGCCGGCAGCTTCCCCGCAAGGGCGGCGGTAACCGTAGAGAGGTCCACCAGGCCTGGCGGCACCGCGGCGGTATTGGAAAGGGTAGACGCTATGTCGGCCTTGAGCGCCAGCGCGGCGGTAACGGTGGAAAGATCTATCTTGGCGGTAGCCAGGCTGGTAAGCCAGGGCGGGTTGGCGTAAGAACCGGTGGAGTAAACCCCGTTAAGTACGCTGGCGGCCGACAGGTTTATCAGCTGCGAGCCGTCTATGGCGGGCAGTCTGCCGGCGGGGTCCAAGAGCACCAGCTGTCCGGCGGCGTTGAAGGCGTTGCCGCGCTTGGTGACCGAGGAGGCGTCCAGCGCTGTGTTGGGCACGGTGTTCGCCAGCATGGAGGCGTCCAGCAGCCCGGCGGGCGTGGTCACGAAGTTGCCCTGCAGTTTTATCCTGCCCGCGGACAGGTAGACGTCGGAAGACGCCGAGACCAGGTTTACGAAAGTGTTCTGCCCGGTGAAAACCTGGGTGGAGGACAGCACGGAGGTCTGAGACCCGCCCGCGGCGGCGTCCACGTAGGCCTTGGTGGCGGCGTCGCCGGCCGCGGCCGGGGCGGCCAGGTTGGTAACGCGGGCGCTGCCGCCCATGCTGATGTCAGAGGTGAAGGTTTTGGCGCCGGAGATGGTCTGCGCCGCGTCGGTGGACACCAGGGCGGAATAGTCCCTGCCGTTCAAGGTCTGCGCGTTGACGGCATAGGGTACGGCCAGCAGGCGCTGCCTGGGCGCAAGGGTGGTGCCGTTCACGGTAATTTCGAGGTAGCGCTGCGCCGCGGAGAAGACCGCGGCGGGGATGGGGGAGGAGGCGCCGAGTTCGGCGGCGAGGATGCCGTTAGCCACCGTCACGCCGTTCTGCGTTTCGCTCCAGAGCGGAGCGCCGCCGGTCAGGGCAGGATAGATGGCGAAGTTAAAGTTATAACTTCCCGCGAGCGGGTTATTCAGCGTGTCCGTCAGGCGCCCCTGGAAGCTTACCCGGTCCGGCACCGTCTGGGCCGCCGCTGGCCATGGAGCCAGCGCAAACAGCGCGGCCAGCGCAAATCCTGTTAATTTTTTGATCGTGCTCATATGCATTCTCCGGAATCGGACTTAGGCAGCAAAACTATGAAAGTGGAACCTTTGCCTTTTTCGCTCTCAACACCGATCTTGCCGCGGTGCAGTTCTATCGCCTGCTTTACTATCGCCAGGCCCAGGCCCGAGCCCGGGATCTTGCTCTTCTTGCCGTCGGCGCCGCGCACCCTGTAGAACTTGGTGAACAAATGCTTCTGGTCTTCCTTGCTGATGCCGTAGCCATTGTCGGCGACCCTGAATTCAGCGCAGCCGTCTTTCACCGAGAGGGTTACCGAGATGGCCCCGCGCTCAGGCGTGTACTTCAGCGCATTGGAGACCAGGTTTACCATCACGCGGCGCAGCAGCTTGCGGTCGGCCGTTATCGAGAGGCCGTGTTCCGGGGCCTCGAGCTTGAGATCGATGTGGCTGGAGCGCGCGACCGGGGAATAGAGCCCCGTGACCTCGCGGGCCATCGCCGCAAGGTCTACTATCTCCAGGTCCAGTTCCGGCTTGGCCGAGGTCCTGAAAAGTTCCAGCGCGTTGGAAAGGGTAAGTTCCATCTGGCCCACGGCGTCGGCCATGGTTTCGTAGGCCTGGCGCGTATCGGCGATGGTGGCGATGCGGCCCGGGTCGCGCAGCAGCGCGATGTAGGCCTTTAAGCCCGCCAGCGGGTTGTTCAGCTCGTGGGTCAGTGTGCTCAGCAGGTCTTCCTTGGCCCTGACGGACTCGCGTATGTTCGAGGCCATGTTATTGAACGCTCCGGCCAGTTCCGCTATCTCGTCGGAACCGTTCGCCGCCACTTCGGCGTCCAGGTCGCCGCGGCCCAGCTTGCCGGCGGCTTCCGACAGCGCCGCCACCGGCTCCGACAGCTTGCGGCTGATGAACACTGAGCCCGCGAAGCCGAGGCCCAGGCCGATAGCCGCCATCCCGAGGGAGACCGCGAGCAGCGCCATGTTCTCCTGGCGCAGTTCCTCACGCAGGAATTCCTTGGAGAAGCCCGCCTGCACCGTTACCGTCTCCCCGGCGACAGACGCCGAGACGGTCCTGTATTCCAGGTCGCTGCTGACTTTGCCCAGGATGGTGGTGTAGCCGTTCCTGGTCACCAGGCAGATCTCTATCTCCGGCGCCTGCTTCATCTGGAAGCGCAGGTAGCTCAGCAGCAGCAGGTCGTCGCGCAGGCTCAGGGATTCGCCCGCGGCCCGGGTTATGCTGGCCATCACCGAGGAGACGCGTTCGCTCTCCGCCTTGGCGATCTGGCGGCGCTCCAGCGCGACCAGGGCCAGTATCATGCCGGCTACCACCAGCGCTATCACGCCGGAGAGGAGCAAAGTTATCTTGGTCCGTATCTTCATAGATCCTTTACCTCAGCTCGCGCTGTATGCGCTTTATCGCGTTGGCGGCCGGGATGTTGCCGGGGTCGGCCTCCAGCACCTTCTGGAATATGACCTGGGCCTTGAGCAGCTCTCCGGAGCTGTAGAGGTCGAGGCCTTCCCTGTAAAGCTTCTGCGCCTGGGCGGGGGCGGAGGGGCCGGCAGGGCCGGCCGGCCTGGGGGCTGCGCCCGCGGCGGTGGCGTCGGTCTTGCGCTTCTGCTGCCTCGCCACGTTCTCCACGGAAGCGATCTGGGACTTTATCATGGTCTGGCGGGCCTTGCCGGTCTCGAGGCGGTAGGTTTTCTTCCAGGCGTCGAGCGACTTCTGGTACTCGCCCTGCGCGAAGTAGGAGATGCCGAGGTTCTCCAGCGCGGTCAGGTTCTCGGGCTGGTATTTGAGCACGGCCTCGCTCATCAGGGCAGCCTCGTCGTAGCGGGAGTCTTCGAGGGCCTCTGAGGCCATGGTCAGCAGGTTCTGCACCTTCACGGCGATATCGGGGGGCAGGTCGCTCTTGCGGGCCTGCAGGCCGGTGGTGAGCTCAAGCTGCGCCAGGTAATCCGAGATCTGCCGGCTGGCGGGCCGCAGGGCCAGGGCCGCCGCGGCCTGGGCGACGGCTTCCTCGTCGGAGCCGGTGAGGAAGGCCAGCGCGGAGCGGTACAGCGCCGACTGCACGCTGTCGGTCTTGTGGGCCTCCAGCCTGCCCAATTGCGCGGAGACTAGGTTCAGGCGCGAATGGTGCCGGAGCAGCGGTTCGTCTTTGGGGCTCAGCTCCAGCGCGGCGGAGATCTCCAGGGCGGCCTCCGGGTAGCGGCCCTCGGCCTCCAGGAAACGCGCGCGGTCCAGGCGGGCCCGGAGGGCGCCGGCGTAGGAGGGGGAAGCCGGGGAGGCGGCCAGCTCGGGGGCCTTGCCGGACTTCAGGGCGCGCATAGCGGCGAGCACCAGCTTCGCGGATTCCTCCTCCTCCTGCACCGGGCCGAAGCGTATGGAGAAGCTCAGGCGGTGCGTGCCGTAGGTGGAGGCGATGCTGTTTATGGGCAGGATGAAGCCGTAATCCACGCCGATGCGGCCGGTGCGGTAGGAGAGGCCGGCGGACGCCTGGCGGAAATCGCGGTTGCCCACGCTCAGGGCGGCGCGCGCGCCTATGTTGCCTACCAGCAGCCAGGGGAACCAGCGCTCGGCGGCCATGGTCAGGCGGTGGTCGCGCGTGCCCGTGGGGCTGGCAGCCGTTTCGTACTGGGCGGCGATGTTGGAAAGCATGCTGGAGTAGCCCAGCGCCAGCTTGGTGCGCAGCGGCAGCTTGTCCGTGTCCGCGGGAGAGAAGGCCACGTTGGGCGTGGCGAGGTGCATCAGCTCCAGGCCGGCGGTATAGCCCTTGCCGATCTTGTAAAGCAGCCCGAGGTCGGCGTCGAAGACGTTGACCGAGCGCTTGCCGGAGAGCACCGGGTCCGCCAGGCCGGTGGCGGTCAGGCCGTTCATGGCGTTGGAGGCCTCGGGCAGGCTGCCGAAGGAGCGGCGCAGGTTCTTTATGTTGATGCCCCAGAACAGGTCGTAGAGCTCCAGGGACACCGGTACTTCCCTGGCGTAGGAAAGGTAGTATGCCTGCTCGTTGTAAAAGGAGCCGTCCAGGCTGAAGTTCTGCACCCCGGCGGCCACGGTGCCGCGGTCCCACTTGAGCGGGTGGGCGTAGCCGAGGAAGGAGGTGTTGAGCCCGGAGCCGTCGGAGAGTCCGGCCAGGTGCTGGGTGTGGGACGCCGCGAACGTCGGCCTGTCGAGCAGCGCCAGGCCGGCCGGGTTGTAGTAGATGGCGTAGACGTCGTCGGCGATGGCGGTGAAGGCGTTGCCCATGCCCGGGGCGCGGGCGCCGGCGCCCAGGTCGTCGAAGGCGGCGCGCGCGGGGGCGGCAAGGAGCGTGACGGCCAGTATGGCCGCCGCGAGGGCGCGAGCCCGTTCCTTTCCGCCGTGAGTCGTCATCTTATCACCAGCAGCGTACCGTTAAAGGTGCGCTCCTCCGACCGTATCTGGTACACGTAAGCCCCGCCCGAGACCGCCCTGCCGTTGGCCTTGCCGTCCCAGACCAGGCTGTTGACCACCGGCCCCGGGGTCATGTCCGCCACGAAGGCCCCGCTCAGGTCGTAGATCTTGCCGGAGAAGGCCGAGTCGCGCGGGTTGTCGAAAGTGAAGACCGCGGAGTCGTTGAGCCCGTCGCCGTTGGGGGTGATGGCGCGGTTGCTGAGGTTCGAAATGTCGAAGTGCACGCCCGAATCGCGGTAGAGCGAGCGTATCTGGTAACTGCCCAGCATGGAGCTCTGCACGCTGGCCAGCTGGTTGACGGTGTCTATCTTGCCGTAGAGCTTCACGTACTTCTCGCCGTTGTTCCAGTAGAGGCCGAGGCGCTGGGCGGCGTCGCTGGCGGTGACGGCCTGGGCGCCGGCGCCGGAGGGTACCACGCGGCCGCCGGAGACCTCGTAGCGCACGGCCACGGTAAGCTCGGGGCGCGAGAAGCTGAAATTCTCCAGCACCTCGTTGCCAGGGGTCCGCACGGCCTCGAAGCGCACGGAGTTGTAGATGCTCCTGGGGGCGTCGGAGCCCTCGTTGACCGAACGGATCAGGATGTTGGAACCGTAGGGGCTATTGGCCGCCAGCAGTTCTCCGCTGAGGCTTGCAGGGATCTCCAGGCGGGCTACCTGGTCGGGGGCGAAGACGTACACGCCGCGGCGGGTGTCCACCGCCATCGCGCGCTCCTCGGTGCCCAGCGAGTCTAAGGAGGCGATGCGATAGATATAGGCCGGGTCGCCGGGCGCTACGGCGTCAACGTAGCTCTGCGCGCTGGCCGGCAGGGTGGCCACGGCTACCCAGGAGGGCATGCCCACGGAAGAGGATTTTTCTACCCTGTAGCGGGCCAGCTCTACGCCCATGGGGGCCGCCGGCGCCTTGAAAGCCGAGCCGTCGAGGTTACTGGTCACCCCGTTCCAGTTCAGCGTCACGGCCGTGCCGTCCGCGTTCAGGTCCGCCGTCAGGCCGGCCGGCGCCATCGGGGGCAGGTCCAGGAAGACGTTGGTGGAAACGCCCACCGAGTAGACGGGCCCGGTGTAGCGCGTCATCAGGTGGTAGAAGTAGGTGGTGTCGAGCGTAAGGCCCGAGTCGCCCAGCGGCGCGGCGGCCTGGGTGGACTTCACTATGGAGCCGTCGGCCAGCACCTGGCCGGGGGTCAGCACGGAGCCGTCGGGCAGCGGGGCGGGGGCCGCGCTGGTGCTCAGCATTATCACCACGCCTTCCAGCGAGGGCGAGGCCGGGTTGACCCAGGTGAGGGTTACGGCGCGGGAGAGCGCGTCGCCGAAGGCGCTTAGGCCGGAGACGGGGAACCGGCAGAGCGTGCGGGGCGTGACGGTGGAGATCAGGGTGGTGAAGTTCTTGTTGCCCTGCCAGTTGAGGCTGGCTACGCGGAAGTAATAGGTGCTGCCGGGGGCCAGGCCGCTGATGACCAGGTTCGCCTGCAGGCCGTCGGGGGTGCCCACGGTGCTGACTTCGCCGCCGGGCGACAGCACGCCGAAGCTGGTGGTGGAGGAGTCGGTGCTGTAGCCGCGGGCGCCGCTGCCGGGGAGGGCCCAGCTTATGGTGGCGTCGCAGCCGTTAACCGCGGAGAAGAACGGGTCTACCGGCAGATCGGCCAGCGTGGATTCGGCGCTCAGCGCGGAGTCGGCCGCTATCATCTTCCCGGAGTCGCCAAAATAAATTTTAGTGTAATAAGTGGTGTTGGCCTGCAGGCCGGGGATGTCCAGGCGCTGCGCCGAGCCCGCGGTCACCGAGGTGGAGAACTCCGTCAGGAAAGTGGTGGGGGAGAAGGAGTGCAGCGGGTCGCTGGAATAATCCAGCCGGTAGACGCCGCCGGTGATGCCGCCCAGGAAACCGTCGGCGCCGGGGGCCGCCCAGGCCAGCTCCAGCGTACCGGTGGCCTTGGTGACGGCGGTTATTGAAACTATGGTGCCGGGCTGGGCCGCCACCTTCATGTAGCCGGGGTTGACCGCCAGGCCGCCGGCCGCCGCGCTGGAAAACGCCGTTTCCCCTACCGAGGAGTAGAGATTGAAGCCCGCGCCGGAGCTCACCTGGCCCTGAGAGTTGGCCGCCCAGCGGGACAGCGCCACCGACCCGCCGCTCATTTCCCCAACGGCGCCGGCCCGCTGCGTAAACGCGGCGGGCAGGAGCGCGAGGAAGAGGAGGGCGGCCTTTTTCATGTTAATGTGAGCCGAATTTAAGTGTGCGCTTTATGATCCCGGCGGCCCGGGCTATCAGTTCGTCGGCGATGAACGGCTTCAGCACATAGTCGTCCGCGCCGTTCTCTATGCCCTGCACCTTGTTCTCCACCGAGGTGGCGTCACCGGTTATCAGGATCACAGGGATATGTTTGAGGCGCTGATTGCTTTTCAACCGCTTGCATATGTCCAGGCCGTTGCCGTCGGGGAGGTTAATATCCAGCAATACCAGGTCGGGCAGCTCTCTCTGCGCGGCCAGAAGGCCGTCCTCTCCGGTGCGGCATGAGGTGACCTCGTATTTTTCGGACCTGAAAATGCTGGCCAGCACTTTCGAGATTATCGGGTCATCGTCTACTATTAAAATCTTGTACATTGCGCCTCCAGAACGTTTGAATTTCCTGTTTATATATTACATAGATAAGTTTTCAGGGATTTGCCACTAATGTGTCATTTTGTTGTCAAAATGTTGGCATTTTTTATACAATGCTTTTATGGCTTACAATATCTGTCTGGCAGGAAACTCCGAGGCCGTCGCGATCATGCGTCAACTCGGGAACGAATTCTCCGTGGAATCCTTTGAGGCTGCCCATCTTTTGCTGGAGCGGTTGCGCGCCATGCCGGCCAGCCTGCTGGTGTTGGATTCCGACATGCCTGATATGCCTGGGCTCGCTCTGTTGCGGGTCATCCGAGAGGCTTCCTACGGCCGGGACCTGCCGGTCATTTTGGTCTCTGAGAGTAAAACCAAAGAATCCCTTGCCGAGGCTTTCGGCCTGGGGGTGGACGACTACCTGCAGAAACCCTACGACCTGCGCGAACTGCGCGTACGCGTGCGGGCCGTGCTGAGGCGCCGCTTCGAAGCCCTGGAACAGTGGGGCGGGCCGCTGACAGTAGGGGATATTGAGATCGATCCCAGCCAGAGGCGCTGCCTGGCGGCCGGCCGGCGGGTGATCCTGCGGCCTCTGGAATTTGCGGTGCTGGAAGTTCTGATGCTGAAAGCCGGCCGTGTGCTGAGCCGGCCTTACCTGCTCAGCAATATCTGGCGCTCCGACAGTTCCGCCTACCTGCGGGCGGTGGATACGGTGGTCAGCCGCCTGCGCAAAGCGCTGGGCGCTCATGGTAGAATGATACAGACGGTTTCCAAGCTGGGATACTGCCTGGTGCCCCCTGAGGAAAATACGGGCGGCCGCGCGGCGAAGAACGCAGGCGGCGGCAGGGCGTAGGCCGGCGAGGAGCTTATAAATATGCAAAATCCGGAAAAGAGCGGCGGCGAGGATTTCAATAAGACGAAAGACGCGGTACGCGGGATCATAGACCGCATCCGCTCTATCGAGCACCCCGATTGGAGCCGCAAAGAGGACGATATCGGCGCGCTGAAGGAAGCCCTTGCCAAATACTCTGCCGAACTCGAACATCTCAGTTTTCGCTACGACGCCAGGTGCGGCGAGCTGGCCAAGCTGAAGGGCCAGTACTCCGAGCTGGAACGCAAGTTCCTGATGCGCCCCGAAGCCATGCGCCGCGCTGGCGAGCTGGAAGTGACCGAACTGGTCAGGAAGAAGCACGACATAGCTGAGCAGGAGGCGGCGCTGGAAAAGGTCCGCACCGAGCTGACCCGGGAGAAAGAAGGCCTGGAGAAGGAAATGAAGGAGCGCGTCTCGTCCAGGCTGGCCGAGCTGGAGCGCGAGCACGCCGAGCGGGCCGGGGAGCTCAAGACCAGGGCCGAGAACCTCGCCCTGCGTGAGAAAGAGATCTCCGTGACGGAGAAACATCTTAGGGAGCGCATCGAAGAAGGCCGCCGCGCCGCGGTGGAGGAGCTGTCGGCTTCTTTCTCCTCCGAGCGCGTGGCCGCCGACGGTACCTTTCAGAAAGAGAAGGGCATGCTGGCCTCCGAGGCCGAAACCTGGCGCCTCAGGGCCGGCGAGTCCGTGGCGCAGCTGGCCGAGGCCCGCAAGCGCGTCGAGGAACTGGAAAAAGCCCTCGATACCGAGCGCCAATCCGCCGCCGGGGCCGGCCAGGGCCGCAGGCTGGCCGACCTTGAAAAAGAAGCGCTGGCCCGGCGCCTGGAAGAGTGGGAGAGAAAGGGACCCGAACTGGAGAACTGGCGCGCCGAGCTGAAGGCGCGCGAAGAAAATTGCCGGCGCATCGAAGAGGCCGCGCGGAGCGAGGCCCGCCCGCAGCAGGAGCGCGCCGACGGGCTGCAGGCGGCCCTGCGCGAGCGCGAGCGGGAAGTGGAAAGACTGACGCTCCGCGCCGACGAGGCGCTGGCGCAGCTGGCCGCCGCGCGCAAACACGCCGAGGAACTGGAAAAGACCGCCGGGGGCGAGCGCGCCGCCGCGGCCGAGGCCGCGCAGAAAAGCCGCATGGCCGAAATAGACCGCGCCGCGCTGGCCCGGCGGCTGGAGGAGTGGGAGAAGAAGGGCCCGGAACTTGAAAAATTCCGCGCCGAACTAAAGGCGCGAGAGGCAAAATGCCGCGTGATAGAGGAGAGCTCCCGGAAGGAGGCGCAGCCCTACCATGAGCGCATCGCCGCGCTGGAGCTGGAACTGCGCGACGGGAAGCGCGAATCCGATAAGTGGCGCCTGCATATGGAAGAAGTGCAGGGTCAGGCCGCGGAACTTAAAAAAAAGGCCGCCGCGCTGGAAAAAGCCGGCGAGGCCGCCAGAGAGGCGGCCGCGGCCGAAGAGCAGCGCCGCCGGCTGGCGGAGATGGAGAAGGACGCCCTGTCCAAGCGGCTGGAAGAATGGGAAAAGAAAGGGCCGGAACTCGAGAAGTGGCGCTCCGAGGCGTCCGATCGCGAGCAGAAGGCGCGGGCCGAGGCCAGGGGGCTGGGCGGGCGCATAGCGGAACTGGAGGCGAAGCTGCTGCAGGGGGAGAAAGCGGTGGCCCAGGCCAGGCTACGCTGCGAGAACGAGATACCGGCCGCCGAGTCCAAATTCCGCGAGGAGGCCGCCCGCGCCGCCGCCCTGGAGCAGGAGCTGGGCAAGATAAAGGAACATTTCGGCAAGGCCCTCAGCGAGCTGGCCGAGCTCAGCGAGCGGCTGGCGGATGAGAAGGGGAAATTTATTAAAGCCGAGGCCCAGAAGGACGCGGAGCGTTCCCGGAAGATGGAGGAGCTGCTGGCCGGGCTGGCCGCCAAGGAGCGCGCCCTGGAAGAGGGCTGGACGCGCCGCCACAGGACTCTGGAGGCCGAGCAAAAGGGCTACCAGGAGGAATTCGAACGGCGTCACGCGGCCATGCTCGAGGACCTGCGCGCCGGTACGGCCGCGGCGGAAAAACTTTACACGCAGAAAGAGGCGAAACTGCTGGAACTTAACAAGCACTTCACGGCGGAATTCCAGGACAGGGAAGCCAAGGCCAGGGCGGTGGAGGAAGAGCTCCGGGCCAGGGCGGCCGGGCTGGAAGCCGCGTCGAAAGAACTGGTCGGCGATTACGAGCGGAAAGCGGCGGCCCTGGAAGCGCTAAAACGCAAACTGCTGCAGGAACTCTCCGCCCCGGGCGAAGGGGAGGAGCGGTGACCGATCCGCGCCGCGGCGAGCGGGCCAGACGGCTTCTTGAAAAACATGCCGCCGAACTGGACGCCCTTAAACTGGAGCGCCCGGCCGTTTCTTTAGAGCCGCTGCCGCTGCCTGCCGAGCCGGCGCGCAAATACCCCGCGCTTCAGGAACTCGCCGCCATGAAGCGGGGAGTGCAGGACGATTTTTCCGCCAGCCAGTTGGCGGTAATGGAGATCAAGGCCAAGCTCGAGACCGACCTGGCCGTCATGGGAGGCTCAGCAGCCGAAAAACCCGCTCCGCCGCCGGAGGCGAAGCCCGCCGCCGCGCCGGAGGGCAACGCCGCAGCCTCAGCGCCGCCGCCGGCGCGCCCTGTTAAACCCGCGCCTCCGGGCCCCGCCAAACGCCAGGAGCCTGAGAAGAGGCCTCCCTCACGGGGCTCCGCGCTTTGGGCCCGCGCGGCGGCAGGCGCCGCGCTCTGCGCCGCCCTGTTCCTGTTCATGTTTTATGGCGGAGAGGAGGAAACCTCTTTCCCGCTGCCGTCCTCGGCCGTCGCAGGGCTCTGCCTCGATGGCGCCGGCTCGCGCGCTTTTTTCACCGACCCGCACAGGCAGTTGCTGGTGACGGTCTCCATTGCCGGCCGGCGCGTGGAGGGGCTGCAGTCTTTCCAGGCCCAGGGACTGAAGGCCCTGGCCTATGACGGGGCGGCGTTCTGGACTACCGACGGCACCTCTATCTTCCGCTATCCGCAGGGTGCTCCCTATCCGGAGGCCGGCGCCTACAAGGCCGGCCCCGGCGTCTTCGCGCTTGCCTGGGACGGCCGGAACCTCTGGGCGGCCTCAGTCGGGGGCAGGCTGGTGCGCTACGCAGCTGGAGAAAAACCCGCGCCTGAAGCCGTCTTCCAGTTACCGGAAGGTTTTGGCGCGTGGCTGACCGTGTCCGGAGGAAAACTCTGGGAACTGGACGCTGAAACAGGGAGGCTTGCCGCCTATACCCTTACCGCAAAGCCTGAACTGCTGGGCAGCGCTGACGCCGGCAGCTACCTGCCCGAAGGCCGGGTGGCCGGCTTCGCGGTAAGCGGGGGGAACGCGTGGGTAATAACGGCCGAGCCCGCCGGGCTGGCGCTGCTGGACCTCAAACGCCTGAAGCTGCTGGAAGATGGAAAATAAATTCAAACTGACGGCGCCGTTCAAACCGGCCGGCGACCAGCCCGGGGCCATAGACGCGCTCTGTGCCGGCGTGAGAGCCGGCAAGGCCAACCAGACTTTGCTGGGCGTCACCGGCTCGGGCAAGACCTTCGCCGTGGCCGCGGCCATCGAGCGCCTGCAGCGGCCGGCGCTGATCATTTCCCCCAACAAGGTGCTGGCGGCCCAGCTCTACGGCGAGTTCAAGACCTTCTTCCCCGAAAACGCCGTGGAGTATTTCGTTTCTTATTACGACTATTACCAGCCCGAGGCCTACATCCCTTCCACCGATACCTATATCGAGAAGGACTCGTCGATAAACGACCATATCGACAAGCTGCGGCTGAAGGCCACCACCTCCATCCTGACGCGGCCCGACACCGTGGTGGTGGCTTCTGTCTCGTCCATCTATAATATCGGCTCGCCGGATAATTTCTCGGAGCTGGCACTGAATATCAAGCGCGGGCAGCCGGCCGACAGGAAGGAACTGACGCGCTTCCTGGTGAGCATCCATTACGAGCGCAACGAGATGGAATTTACCCGCGGCTGTTTCCGCCTGCGCGGGGCCAACCTGGACATCTTCCCCGCCGACGCCGAGACCGCGTGGCGGGTGCAGCTGGGCGACCAGGTGGAGAGCATAAAGGAGATTGACCCGCTGACCGGCGACGCCATCCGCGAGCTGCCGGAGATCTGGGTCTTCCCGGCCACGCATTTCGTATCCACCTCCGGCGAGGTGGAGACGGCCGCTGTTTCCATAGAGGCCGAGCTGGCCGCGCGGCTGGCCGTGCTGAAGGGCGAGGGAAAACTGCTGGAGGCCGAGCGCCTGGGCCAGCGCGTGCGTTACGACCTGGAGATGATACGCCAGGCCGGCTACTGCTCCGGCATAGAGAACTACGCCCGCCACCTTTCCAACCGCCCGCCCGGCAGCAGGCCGGACTGCCTGTTCGATTATTTCAAGAAAGATTTCCTGCTCTTCATCGACGAGTCGCACGTGACGGTGCCGCAGATCCGCGGCATGTACGAGGGTGACCGCTCGCGCAAGCAGACGCTGGTGGACTTCGGCTTCCGCCTGCCGTCCGCGCTGGACAACCGGCCGCTGAAGTTCGCCGAGTTCGAGGAGATACGCCCCGCCACTGTTTTCGTTTCCGCCACGCCGGGCCCTTACGAACTGAAGACCTGCGCGAAGGAAGACATCATCGACCTGATCATCCGCCCGACGGGCCTGGTGGACCCGGAGATCAAGATCCTGCCGGTGACCGGCCAGATCAAGGCGCTGACGGCCGAGATAGAGAAGCGCGCCGCCAGGAAAGAGCGCACGCTGGTGCTGACGCTGACCAAGAAGACGGCCGAGGACCTGAGCGAATACCTGAAGGAGAAAGGCCTGAAGGCGCGCTATATGCACTCCGACATGGACACGCTTGAGCGCCTGGACATCCTGTCGGCCTTCCGCAAGGGCGAGTTCGACGCGCTCGTCGGCATCAACCTGCTGCGCGAAGGCCTGGATATCCCCGAGGTCACGCTGGTGGCCATCCTCAACGCCGACAACGAGGGCTTTTTGCGCAGCGAGACCACGCTGATACAGATCTCCGGCCGCGCCGCCCGCAATTTGTGCGGCGAGGTCATCCTCTTCGCCGACCGCATGACGGGCTCCATGGAGCGGGCCATAGCCGAAATGAAGCGCCGCCGCGACCGGCAGACCGCCTATAACAGGAAACACGGCATAGAGCCCAAGACCATCATCAAAAAGTTCGTGGAGTTCGAAGAGCTGCGCACGCAGGCCAAGCGGCAGGGCATAAACGTGGCCGAGCCGCTGCCCAAGGGCCTGCCCAAGGCCGGGGTCAAGGCCATGACCGACGACATAGAGCGCCGCATGCGCGACGCCGCCGATAACCTCAACTTCGAACTCGCCGCCGAGCTGCGCGACCGCCTCTACGAGATCCGCGAAATGACCGGTGTAAAGCCCAAAACCCGCCGCCGCAGTTGACCTGTTCACGCCGCGGTAAAGCCGAAGCCGGGACACCTGTCCCGGCTTCAGCCGATTGCGGCTTTTTTTGCTGCCGCTGCTGGTTGCATGGGCTCCATAATCCTCCATGCCTGGCGGCTTCCCGCCCTCAACTATAGTATAGCTCCCGAAACCGTTTTTTTCAAGGGGCGGCCGGTTAATTTTCATAGGGCGGGGGGGGCTGGTAAATGGTAAAATCAAGGGGTGAAAGAATTTGACGGTGTTATCAAGGCGGCGCTCAAAGAGGATATAGGGACCGGGGACGTAACTACCCGGTTCTTTGTGCCTTTGGGGACCAGGTTTTACGGCGAAATGCGGACCAGGGACGTCGGGGTATTCTGCGGCGGCGAGGTGGCCAAACGCGTTTTCGCCCTCGCGGCTCCCGGCTCCAGGGTGACAATAGTGAAAAAAGACGGCGCCCGCGTCAAAAAGGGCGACGTCCTGATGAAGGTTGAGGGCCCCGCCTCTATCCTGACCGCCGAACGCACGGCCTTGAATTTCATGCAGCATATGAGCGGCGTGGCCACCAAGGCGGCGCAGTTCGCGGCCGTCCTTAAAGGTTCCCGCACTAAGATCTACGACACCCGCAAGACGCTGCCCGGCCTGCGGAGGATAGAGAAGTACGCCGTGCGCTGCGGCGGAGGCAGCAATCACCGGCTGGGCCTCTACGACATGGCCATGATAAAGGATAACCACGTCGCTTTCGCCGGCAACAGCGCGGAAGTGCTGGGGGCTCGCATGGCGGCCATGCGCAAAGCCAAGCCCGGGCTCAAGATAGAGCTGGAAGTGGACACTTTAGCCCAGCTGAAAGCTTTCCTGCCCCTCGGCGCGGATGTGATAATGCTCGACAACATGGCCTACGCCGACATGAAGCAGGCCATAGCGCTGATACGCGCTTTCGGCAAAAAGACGGAAGTTGAAATCTCCGGCGGGGTGGACCTGAAGATGGCCGCCCGCTACGCAAAACTGGGCGCCGACCGCATCTCGGCAGGCTCCATCACCAGCGGCGCGAGGCCGCTGGATATCTCTTTCGAGGTGACCACCAAATGAAAACCTGCAACTGCGACCTTAACCTGGATACCCTGCCCGGCATCAGCAAAATAGTCTGCCTCGACGAGGTGGACTCTACGCAGGCCGTGGCCCGCGAGCTGGCCCTCGAGGGAACCGCCGAGAAGACCCTGGTGCTGGCGGAAACCCAGACCGGCGGCAAGGGCCGCCTGGGCCGCGTCTGGGAGAGCGCCCCCGGCGGGCTCTACATGACCCTGCTGCTCAAGCCCGAGACCGGCGTGAAGTTCCTGCCGCATCTCAGCGTGCTCAGCGGCGAGGCCGTGGCCGAGACCATCGCCGACCTTTACGGCATAAGGACCCGCATCAAGAAGCCCAATGACGTCTACGCTTACCACCCTCGCCGCCGCAAGTGGCTCAAGATCTCCGGCATCCTCACCGAGTCGTCCTCTATCAACAAGGACGCCAGCTGGCTGCTGCTGGGGCTCGGCATAAACCTGAATAACCGGCCCAAGCTCGACACCGCCGTCAGCGTGAAAGCCATAAAGGGCAAGGAAGTCTCGCGCGAGGAGTTCCTGCAGGCCTTCTTCAAGAATTTCTGGCTGGAGTATTCCGCCTGGGAATACGGCAGCCAGGCCAAGTCGTGACCGCCGCGCGCATCAAGGAGATCGCTTTAGCCCGCGGCGCAACGGCCGCCGGCATAGCCCCGGCCGCGGACCTGGCCGAGTTCCGGCGGTTCGACACCGCCATCACCATCATTCCCGACGGCCTGCTCTACCTCAAGCGGGACCCCCTGGTAAGAAAAAGCATAAAGAAGTGGTACGCCGGCGCGCGCTCGGTGCTGGTCTGCGCCTTCCGCTACTGGACGCCGGACATGAGCCACGCCGCGGTGCTGAAAGCCGCCGGGGACCCCGCGGAGTTCCTCAAGAGGACCGGCCGCAAACCCAACCAGCCCCAGCTGCTGGCCAAGCCCGGGGCCAAGATCTCGCGGTACGCCCTTTGCCGGGACTACCACGACGCCGTAAAAGAAAAACTTACCGCCATCCTGGCCGACATCCGGGCGGAGAACCACGCCGCCGACGGCAAGATCTTCTGCGACACCTCCCCGGTCATGGAGAAAGAGCTGGCCCGCCTGGCCGGCATAGGCTTCCGGGGGAAGAATACCCTGCTGCTTTCGCGGACCATGGGCAGCTATGTTTTCCTGGGCGGCATCGCGCTTAACCTGTCCTTGCAGGCCGACGAGCCCTCCGAGGATTCCTGCGGCGGCTGTGACCAGTGCGTGAAGGCCTGCCCTACCCGCGCCCTGAAGGACGGCCGCCTGGAAGCCGGGCGCTGCCTGGCCTACTGGACCACGCAGAGCAAAAACACCATTCCGAAAGAGGCCGAAGAGCGCAATCCCGGCTGGGCCTACGGCTGCGATATCTGCCAGGAAGCCTGCCCCCAGAACAAGGCCCCGGGCCGCGTGGCCCCTGGCTTTGACCCGATAGTATAAACGGCCGCGTCCCGGCCGGCGCCGGGATGACTAAATAAAAAAGGAGAGCTTTCGCTCTCCTCTTTTATTGGGCCTGTCAGATTATTTTTTCGCGAGGGCGTTCTTCACGGCTTCCATCAGGTCGTCGGTGTTGAACGGCTTGGTGAGGAAGGCCGCCACCTGCGAGAAGCGCTGGAACATGGTGCGCGAGGGTTCGAGCGCGGAGAGGACCACGATGGGCATCTTGCCCAGGGTCTCGTCCTCGGAGATCTGCGTGGCCAGCGAATAGCCGTCTATGCCTGGCAGCATCACGTCGAGCACCAGCAGGTCGGGCTGGTAGGACCTGAGCACGTCCATCACTTCGCGGCCGTTGTCGCAAACCTTGATCTGGTGACCCAGCGACTCGAGGGTGTACTGCACCAGGCTCGAGATTTCGGGGTCGTCGTCGACTACAAGAATTTTATTCCCCATAGGTTAAATTTAACACATTCCCCCTTATTTGTAAAGCCGGAACTTGGGCGCGGCCTCGCGGAAGGCCTGCGAACTTTTTTCGAACGCGGCGATTATCTCGGCCGGCTTTTTGCCAGCCTTGAGCATGTTATAGAGGTCGGAGGAGCCGGTCATCTTGCGGATCTCTACTTCCTTGAGGACGAAGTCCTTTTCGTTATAGTCCTGCAGCAGCCAGGCGGCGTGCACGAAGATGTCCAGCGCGCGCACGGCGGCCTTGTCGGTCACCGAGATCAGCACGCCGGGGCAGTCCTTGCCCTGGTACATATCCTTATTGGGAGCCAGCGTCAGCGGGGCGAACTTCACGCCCTGCAGTTTGGCTTTCTTCAACTTCTTGACTATCTTGTCGGCCTTCATCCAGGGCGCGCCGAACCAGTGGAAGGGGATGTCGGTGCCGCGGCCCACCGAGACGTTGCTGGCCTCGAAGCAGCCCAGGCCAGGGTAGAGCACCTCGGCGTCCAGGTCGCGGATGTTGGGCGAGGGATTGGCCCACTGCAGGCCCGCCTCGTCGAAGAACATGTTGCGGCGCCAGCCCTCCATCTTTATCACCGTCAGGTCCAGCTCCAGCTTGAGGTTGTCCTTGTGGAACTGGGCCATCTCGCCGGCGGTGAAGCCGTGGCGCGTGGGCACGGGGAAATAGGCCGTGAAGAAGCTGAGGTCCGGGTCCAGCACCGGGCCTTCCACCAGGCCGCCTATCGGGTTGGGGCGGTCCAGCACCATGAAGGGCAGGCCGGCCTTGGCGGCCTCTTCCATGGCGTAGCCCATGGTGGTCAGGTAGGTGTAGAAACGCGCCCCGATGTCCTGTATGTCGAAGACCAGGATATCCAGGTCCTTGAGCATCTCCGGCGTGGGGCGCTGCTTGCCTTTGCCGTAGAGGCTGTAGACCGGCGCGCCGGTGGCCGGGTCGGTGGTGTTCTCTATGTAGACGCCGCCCTCCTCGGTGCCGCGGAAGCCGTGCTCGGGTGAGAAGATGGCCGCCAGCTTGAAGCTGCCGGCGGCGTGAAAGGCGTCCACCGCGTTCTGGCCGGCGGCGTTGAGCGAGGTGTGGTTGGTGATGAGGCCGACGCGTTTGCCGTGCAGCGGGCGGAAACCGTCGCGTTCCAGCACGTCCAGGCCGGTCAGCACCGCGGGCGCGGCCGCGGCGGCCGCGGGAAAGAGCAGGGCTAAAGCGAGGGGGGCGATTTTCAGGTTTTTCACAGGGCTTTCTCCGTCGCCGCGGCGGGGGCGGCGGGCTTTTCCTTGAGCACCAGCAGGTACAGGGCGCCCGGGTCCCAAAGCTTGAAGGCGAAGGTGCGGGCCTTCTTGCCGGCGCCGGCGAAGAAGTCCACGCGGCCCGGGCCCTTTATGGCCCCGCCGGTGTCCTGGCAGAACACAAGGCGGCTGTCGGCCTTGCGGCCCAGCAGCGTGCCCTCAGCGTCCACATCGGGCATGGTGGTGGTCATGAAGGCGAGCGTGCCCATGGGCACCAGGGTATTGTCTATGGCTATGGAGCGCCAGCCGGTCAGCGGCAGCCCGTAGGTGCCGTCGGGGCCCTCGTCCGGGTCGGAGTCCTTGTCTATGGAGAAGAAGACGTAGCGGCGGTTGCGGCTGAGGATATCGCGCACCTTCTCGGGGTGCTCTTCCAGGTACTGCATACCCTTTTCGTGGCTGATGCCCTCGCGCGGCAGCGAGCCTGTCTCTATCAGCGCGGTCAGCCAGCCTTTGAACTTGTGGCTGTTGGTGGCGGCGAACTTGGCCTTGACAATCTTCCCGTCGGGCAGGGCCAGGCGGCCGGAGCCCTCGGTGTGCAGGTCCATGATGTCGGCCCGGTTGGGGAACCAGGCTATCGGGCGGCCCTTCTTCATCTTGCCGGCGAAGTCTATCTCGTCGCGGGTCAGGTAGGGCACCAGCTGGTCGCCCTTGAGTTTGCCGGTCAGCTTCTCGCCCTTGAACTTCTCGTTGAAGTCGCCCAGGTTTATGGTGACCAGGTCCCGGGGTTTGGCGTAGATGGGATATTTGTATTTTTTGGTCTTCTTCAGGCTGGCTTCCAGCGTGGGCTCGTAGTAGGAGCTGAAGATCACGGTGCCGGTGGAGTCGCGGCCGGCCATCTGGTAGGCGTCGAATTTCTCCTTCAGCTGGCGGTCCAGGTCCTGCGGGGAGGGGGAGGCCCCCAGTATCTTTATTAATTCCTCGTTGGCCTCGGCCAGTTCCCTGGAGGTTATCCGGCGGCTGCCGAAATTGTAGGCCGGGCCGTTATTGAGGCCGCTGAGATATTTGCGGTTGAGCAGGGCGGCCTTCAGCAGCGGCTTCAGGTCGTCGCCGTCGGCGAAGGCGGGCAGGGCCCCGGGCGCGGGCAGGAACATGGGGCCGACCTCCGCGGTGGGAACGGCCGCGGCCGTGGAAACGGCGGGCGGCGTTACGCCCGGGGCCGCCGCGGCCGGGCAGGGCGGGCAGGCGGGACAGGCGGGGCAGTCGGCTACGGGTTTGGGCGGCAGCGCCGCGCAGCCGGCCAGCGCCAGGCTGAATATGACTAAAGTGACGTTCCTCATGTATTTCCTCCCCGCCGCTTACGGCCCGCGGCGGCGGCTGCGCCGTCGGGCTGCCGGCTGCGGGCCTGGCCGCGCCGGTAACAAAAGTCAAGTGTGCCCTGGTATACAGAGGGCCGGTTTTCATTGGGAAAACGGGCCGCGGGCAAATGCAATTATCCCAAAATAGCTCGGTTGACACAAGGCGGATTTTCTACTAAACTTCATAATATGAGGACAAAAATCCTGTGGTTCTTCTTTTTGATAGCGCTGCCGGGGGTAGTTCTGGCCGGAGAGGCCAAACTGCTTTCCCTGAGCGGCGCCGTGGAAGTCCGCCCGGCCCGCGAGGGCCAGTGGACCGCCGCCACCGAAAACATGGAAATAGCCGAAGGCGGCGGCATACGCACCGCCGCCGGCGGCCAGGCCGTGCTGCTGATGCCCAACAAGAGCAAGGTCTGGCTGAAAGAGAATTCCAGCCTGGAGATCGAGCAGCGGCAGACGCTGGCTTCGCGCCTGGCGCTGGTGTTCGGCAAGATCAAGGTGCGCGTGCCGCACCTGATGCGCAAGGAAAAGTTCGAGGTGCGCACCCCGGTGGCCGTCTGCGCCGTGCGCGGCACCGAGTTCGTGATGGGCTCCGACGAGAGCGGCAAGATGGACCTGCAGGTGCTGTTCGGCGAGGTGAAGTTCAAGTTCACCATCCCGCCGGCCAAGGGCCCCACGCAGTTCAGCATACCGCAGGGCCAGGGCCTCACCACCGCCGAGGAAGGCAAGGCCAACAAGCCCATGCTGCTGACGGCCAAGGTTGAGCGCGAGGCCCTGGAGAACTGGAACCCCGGCCTGAAGGCCGAGGAGCGCCAGAAGGGGCTGCAGCAGAAAGAGAACGACAGGGCGCAGATAAAGGATTTCGCCAAGGCTACCACCAACGCCGAGAACGCCGTGAAGAACTTTCTCAACGTGGTCAAGGAGTCCGACCTCGAGGCCGGCCGCACCCTGACCGACGCGCACGGCAACCTGGTCCGCGTGGACCAGCGCATGATGCGGCCCAACGGCAACGAGATACAGTTCTTCAACCTCGTGAAGCGCCCGGTCTACAACAACGCCGGCACCGCTACCGGAGTGGGACGCGCTGGCTTCACTTACAACGGCGCGCAGGGCGTTACCAACCGGCTGGACTACATGCAGATGACGATGGCCTTCAATAGGGACCTGCCCGCCCGCATCGAGGAATGGCCGAGTTTCTTCAACGGCAACGAGATAAAGCCGGACTGGGCCTCTTTCGTGATGGCCAACCGGACCGACGCCAGCGAGATATTCTTTATAGCCCAGGGCTACAAATACGACGCGCCCCGGGACATGCTGGTGAATAACCCCTGGGTGCTCACCGTGGACGGCACCACGCCTTACCTGGCCTCCAATCCCGATGACCGTAACGTCATAGTGACCGGGGTGCTGAAGGACGAGGCAGGGGTTTCGGCCATCGAAGGCCTTAACCGTATCTCTAACCTGCAGGTGGCCGACGCTTCAGCGGGCAACGGCACGCTTAAATACACCAATGCAGACCGGTCTGCGGTTACCGCTACTACGGTAAACGGCGCTTCCAGCAACGTCCTCTGGGCGATAAAGACCAACACCGCCGTCAGCTACTCCGAGCCCCAGAACAGGCCGGACAACGCGCCGCTGACGCAGTACCAGGCCGACATGTACGACGTGGGCAACGCCCACAGCAGCTACATGTGGTTCGCCAAGGAGAACTACGTTATAGGCAACGGCGGCCAGATACGGAGCGCGGGCGACTTCACCAATTCGTCCTCCGACCCGTTCACGCTGCTCAAGGATAACGCCATCCAGAGCGTCATGTACATAAAGCAGTCCAATACCGATTCCGAGGCCGGCCTTACCACCAGCGCGCTGGCCAAGGCCGACATCAGCGATACGGACTACTTCGCGTACAAGGGCGCCGGCACCAATGTGGACCTGGTCTTCATACCCGACCTGATGGTCGCCGCGGTGCAGCGCATGCTGCCCGCTATCACGAACCTCGGGGAGTAATGGGAAAAATAATGAAAAAGCTTATACTTATCCTTTTGGCGCTTTTTCTGGTAAAAAGCCCCGCCTTCGCCGCCATAGACTGGGAGTCGAAGGGCATGCAGATAGCCGGCGAGATCATCGCCAACCCCGCGGGTTTCTTCTACGACTTCCAGCAGGACCTGGAAGCCACCACCCCGCTGCCGCCCGGCAAGAGCTTCGGCATACAGACCTCCCTCTTCCCGACCACCATACCGATGACGTACACCAACGCGTCGCTCAAGGTGCGGCTGCACGGCGAGGGCCGCATAGCCCCCGGCGTGCCGCAGCTGGACCTTATCGGCGGCTACTGGGACATGCTGGCGGCCAAGATGGCCACCAAGGACTCCGAGACCGTGGATAGCGCCAAGTTCGGAGGCTATTACGCCGGCGCCATCATGAGCACCTCGGTCAGCCCGCGCGTGCGCACCTTCTGGGGCTACAAGCGCAGCGTGCTCAAGGCCAAGCTGGACTTCAAGGCCGGCCAGGAGCCCGAGTTCCTGGGCACCAAGGTCAACAGCTTCGACACCGGCTTCAAGGACGACTTCTTCATAGCCGGCATCGAGACCCCCAAGGGCATCAACAAGCTGTGGAGCATACAGCTCAACTACGGCCTGAACACGCAGACCTTCTCCAGCAAGGTGAGCTGGTACGGCAAATACTTCGAGCTCGGGCTGAACATCTTCCCAGAGGGCGTGCTGGTGTTCCACCCCGTCTGGAACTTCCACCTGAACTTCTAAGGACCGATAAATGAAAAAACTTCTTTTAAGCGCTTTCATCGCCGCCGGCCTGGCCGGCAGGCTCTGCGCGGCCTCGGCGGAGGATTCCAAGATCTTCACGCCGTTCTTCGACATGACCCTCTCCGAGGCGGCCTTCCTGCCGTCTGAGGGCAATATCTTCAGCGGCGGCAACATCAACACCCAGGTGGGCCTGCTGTCGAAGATCACCCAGAAGGACCAGCTGTTCGCGCTGTATAACTTCAACTACAGCGGCGCGGGCTTCGCCCCGCAGGACAGCAAGCAGTTCACCGACCGGTCCATGGCGCACGGGTTCAACCTGGAGTACCGCCGCAGCGTGACCGACCGCATCCGGGTCCGGCCCGGAGTCGGCTTTAACCGCGGCTACAGCCGCACCGGCGCCAACGAGGCCTGGAAGAACGGCCTGTACAACATGAACTCCGCCGGCGGCCAGCTGGCGGCCGACTATATCTTCGACGAGGGGAAGAACGGCTACGTCACGCTGCAGTACCTGCTGCGCACCGTGACGTTCCCGAACTACACCGACCTGCTGCGCGAGTTCCAGGACCCGGCCAACAGGGCCAGCGTCAACGGCGGCTTGCAGGACCAGACCATGGGCCAGGTCTCGCTGCGCCCCGCGTGGAACAAGTTCTTCGGCGGCGTGACCTACACCGTGCAGAACTACAAGAACCAGAAGGTCGTGGCGGCCAGCGGCGTCTACGGCGACACCAAGCAGAAGGACACCGACACCATGCTGGACTTCGGCTTCCACCACCGGCTGTGGATCTTCGAGATGTACCCCATGGTCTCCTATACCATGCACGAGTCCAACCAGAACTTCATGAAGTACAAGTTCCTGGGCGACACCGCTCCGGAGTTCGCCGCGAGCTACTATAACTTCAAGGAAATGAACCTCTCCGTGCCGGTGGACCTGAACATCACCAGCAAGTGGGCCATAGGCGGCGCCTTCAGCATACAGCGCCGCGCCTACGACAAGCGCTACGCCCGCAACGCGGACAACGACTTCACCACCGAGAAGCAGGTCAACACCATGACCACGCTGACCGGCTCCATCCGCAAGCGCATCAACGAGGTGGCCATGGTGCGGCTGTTCGGTTCCCTGATCGTGGCCAACTCGAACAACAAGTTCGAGAAATACATGCCGTACAACTATACCGGCAACAGCTTCGGCCTGGCCTACCAGCTGTCCTACTGAAGCCCCGGGGTCTGAAGGAAGGCCCGGGAAACCGGGCCTTCTCTTTTTGCCGCAGCAGCGAGGCGCGGCAAATTATATAATCAATGAAAGTGCGATCACTAAAACCCCTGGTTCACGCCAGCCTATTGACGGCCGGCGCGCTCTGCCTGAGCGCCGCGGCGGCTTATGCCTCCGGGCCGGGCACCACCGCAGCCAATTTCCTGAAGATACCGGTAGGGGCCAGGGAGTCCGCGCTAGGCGGGGCCTTCACGGCCGTGGGCGGCGCTCCCGGCGCCGTCTACTACAACCCGGCCGGCCTTTCCCTGCTGGAGTCGCCGGCGCTGGACTATTCCTACAACAACTATTACTCGGGCATCTCCCAGCATGCCGCCGCCGTGGCCCTGCCCGCGGCCGGCGGCGCCTGGGGCCTGGGGCTCAATTATTTACAGGTAGGCGCTTTTAATTCCTATGACGCGCAGGATAACCCGACCGGCAAGGTGTCTGCCTACGGCGCGGCCGTCAGCCTGGGCTACGGCGGCGGCTTCAAAACCGGCCTGGCTTTCCTGCCGTCGCTGCGCTACGGCCTGGCCGGCAAGTACCTGACCGAGAACCTCGACGGCAGCAGTGCCGGCGGGGCCGCGCTGGACGCGGGCCTGCTGCTGGTTACCGGCCTGGACGGCCTGGCCCTCGGCGCGGCCGCGGAGAACGCGGCCGCCAGCCGCCTGGCTTTTGACGGGCCCGGCGCCAGGCCGGCCAGGAAGTTCAAGGCAGGACTTTCTTACCGCGCCGGCCGCCGGCCGGTGGCCGCGCTGCTGTCCGCGGAGGCGGCCTTCCCGGAGGACGGCCCCGGCTATTTTTCCGCCGGCCTGGAGAACACGCTCTACGGCGCCCTCGCCCTCAGGGTGGGGTACACTTCTTTCGGCGACGCCGCTAACGGCGTTACCTTCGGCCTGGGCCTGAACGTGCCGGAGCGCTTCGGGCGCGGGGTTCGCCTGGACTACTCTTTTGGCTCCACCTACGACTTCGGGAATATCCATAAATTCGGCCTTTCGTACCGCTTCGACAAGCCGCAGGCCGGCGCGCCTGCGGAGGCGCCGGCTAAAGAAGAGCCGCCTATGGCCCCCGGAGATAAATTTTCCGCCGATATAGACGCCCTGTACGGGACCGACGGCGAGAAGGCCGCCGCCGCCGCCGAGTCCCTGGCCGCGGACTGCAGCCCCAGGGTGCTGGAACATTTCTCCGCCATGCTGGCCTCCGGCCGCCGGGACTGGAAGGCGGCGTCGCTGCGGGGGCTCGCGCGCTGCTCCTCCGACAGGGCCCCGCTGCTGCTGGCAGGCGCCCTGCGCGACGAGGACGCGGAAGTGCGCAGGCTGGCCGCGCCTGCCCTGGCCGCGCGCGGCGGCGACGTTTGCCGGAGCGCCCTGGAAGAGGCGCTGAAAAACGAAGAGGCCGAGCCCGTGAAGGGAGCTATCCTGGAGGCGCTGTTAAAGCTGCCGCGCTGATCATGAAAATATTTTTACTGCTCCTGACGCTATCCACGGCCTCCGCGCCCCGCGCGGCCGCCGCGCTGAGCGGAGGTGCCTACAGCGTGCCGTTCGTGGTCTCGCTCTCCGGGGGCGGCCCCGCGTCGGGGGGGAGTTTCTCTCTCTCCGCCATGAACCTGGGCGGGCCCTCTTTTTCCTCCTCCTCGCCGGCCGGCGGAGCCTTCAGCGTTATCACCGGCGGCGCGCCGGCGCTGCTGCTGGTAACGGCGTCCGCGCGCGGGGACCTGGGCGCCGCGCATTGTTACCCGGTGCCGTTCAGGCAGTCCGATGGGCACACCAAGATAACCTTTACCGGGCTGACGCGCGCGGCCGCGGTGCGCGTCTATACCGTCAGCGGAGAGCTGGTGCGCGCGCTGGAGAAGAACGACGCGGGGGAGACCCTGGATTGGGACCTGAAGAATTCCCGCGGCCAGGCCGTGGTCAGCGGGGTTTACGTTTTCACCGTCAAGAGCGGTTCGCAGAAGAATACCGGCAAGCTGATGGTCATCTGGTAGAAGCGGAGACAATTTATGAACAAGACTTCTTTTTTTCGTTTCCTGGTCCTGGCCGCGGCGCTCGGGCTGTGCTCCGGCCCGCTATTCGCGGGGGCGCCGCTGAAGATAAACTTCCAGGGCCGCCTGGACGAGAGCGGGCTGCCCGCCGAGGGCTCCAAGAACTTCATCTTCAAGATCTATGACGCCGTCTCGGGCGGCAATCTGGTCTGGACCAGCCAGACGCAGGCCCTGACGCTCTCCAACGGCGTTTTCAGCGCGGTGCTTTCGGCCGGCACGCCCGCCGCGCTCTCCACAGCCGCCTTCTCGGGAGCGCGCTACGTGGAGATGACCGTGGACGGCGTGCCGCTGTCCCCGCGCCAGGAGATGGTCTCGGCCCCGTACGCCCTGGTGGCGCAGGCCCTGGCCCCCGACGCCGAAATACCGGCCTCCAGCATCGGGGCCGGCTCCGTGAACGATTCTCATGTCGTTCTCTCCACGGCGGCCATCGGCTCCGGCAAATTCAGCGACAGCCGGGTCTCTATCAGCACCGGCGCTTTCTACGGCGGTTTCAACGGAACCGACCAGCTGGTGCGGCTCGACGGTACGGGCCGGCTGCCAGCCGCGGACGCCTCGCTGCTTTCCAACCTCCCCGCGCCCGCGGGAGTGGTGGCCAGGGCCGGCGATACCATGACCGGTCAACTGACGCTCTCCGGCTCTACCCTGACCGTGACCGGCGGCGAGTTCTCCGTCGGCGGCAATGTGCTGACCGCCGTCGGCGGCAGGGTGGGGGTGGGAACTGACGCCCCCGGCTACAAGCTGGACGTGCAGGGCGGCAGCATCAACGCCTCGGCCGGCCTGTGCATAGCCGATAATTGCAAGGGCTCCTGGACATCGGTGGATAACCTCGGCAATCATACCGCTTCCCAGGCGCTGGATATGGCCGGGTATTCCATCCACAATGTCTCCACGCTGACCGTGTCCGGCGGCGCCTTCTCCGTGGGCGGTTCCACGCTCGCGGTCGCCAATGGCTATGTCGGCATAGGCACGGCCTCGCCCGCGCAGGGCCGCCTGGACGTAGTGGCGGCCGGCTCCGCCGCCTCCGATATGGCCCAGCTCTGGCGCAACAGCGCGGGGACCGTGGTCTCCTCCGTTTCAGCCACGGGCGTTAACATGGCCGCCCGATTCATCGGGGACGGCTCGCAGCTTACCGGGGTCAACTCCGCGGCTAACGCCACCATAGCTTCCGCCACGGCCACGCTGCGCGCCGACCTGAACGCGGTCATAACTTCCACCGCGCCGCTGGCCAACGCGGGTAACTGGAACTCCGCTTTTACCTGGGGGAACCACGCCCTCGCCGGCTATGCCGCCGCGGCCGACCTGGCCGATCTGGAGACCACGGCCGCCCATAACGCCAGCCTGGCGGACTATGCCGCCCTTGCTTCGACCCAGGCTTTAAGCGGCTCTGTTTCTTTTACTTCGATAAGCCCCACTGTGCCAGGTGTCGCCGTCTCTTCCGGCCTGGTGGTGGCCGCCGGCCGTACCGGGCTTGGTACCGCCAGCCCCAACTCCGTAGTAAGCATAGGCGGGTCACTGTCCCTGCCAATAAGGCGGATAGCCGCCTCCGATACGGCAAAAGAGACCGACTACACCATACTGGCCGACACATCCGGCGATGATGTCACCGTAACACTCCCGGACGCGGCTTTGACCGCGGGGCGCATTTACGTGGTGAAGAGGCTGAGCGCGGTTAACAGCGTAATAATCGATTCGGCCGGCGGGCTAGTGGAGGGATCCGACTCCCAGTCGCTTAGCAACCTTCAGGGGGAAGCCGTCATGCTGCAGAGCGACGGGACCGACTGGGTCGTGCTGTACTGGTTCTGGCAGTAGCGCAGGCCGCAAGCCGGGGCCCGGGATATCCTCCCGGGCCCTTTTATTTATATAATTATCCTTTCGCCCCCCGGTCCGGAGGGCGTATCCCCTTATTACATACTCACTGACCAGGAAAACACATGTACCTCAAAGCGCTTGAAATTTACGGTTTTAAATCCTTCGCCAACAAGATAAAGATGCCGCTGAAGCCGGGCATCACCTGCATAGTCGGCCCCAACGGCTGCGGCAAGTCCAACGTAGTGGACTCCATAAAGTGGTGCATAGGCGAGATGAGCTGGAAATCCCTGCGCATGCCGTCCATGATGGACGTCATCTTCGCCGGCACCACCAAGCGCCAGGCCCAGAACATGGGCGAAGTGTCGATGATCTTCGACAACTCCAGCCGCAAGCTGAACCTGGACTTCGAAGAGGTGGCCGTCACCCGCAAGATCTTCCGCTCCGAGGAGTCCGAGTATTTCATCAACAAGGTGCAGTGCCGCCTCAGGGACATCCGCGAGATGTTCCTCGACACCGGCATAGGCACCGACGGCTACGCCATCATAGACCAGGGCGAGGTGGAGACCGTGCTCAGCTCCAGCCCCGAGCAGCGCCGCGAGCTGTTCGAAGAGGCCGCCGGCGTCTCAAAGTTCAAGGCCAAGCGCGAAGAGGCCGCCCGGAAGCTCGAGAAGGTGGAGAACGACCTGAACCGCCTGGCCGACAGCATGGTGCTGCTAGACGAACAGATCAAGAAGCTCGACAAAGAGGCCGCCAAAGCCCGCCTGCAGCAGAAATACAAGGAAGAGCTCACCGGCGCCGAAGTGGCCGTGCTGCTGAAAGACAGCGACGCTTACGCCGCGCGGGCCGCCGAGGCCAACGCCCGCCTGGAACCCGTTCAGAAGGAACTCGCCGAGATAGCCGTGGCCATCACCGGCCTGGAGGGCGAGATAGCGGCGCTGAACCTGACGCTGGTGCAGAAAAGCGAGGAGCAGCGCGTGCTGAAAGAAGCCATCAGCACCGTAAAGACCGACAAGGTACAGGCGGAAGGCACCATCGTGCGCGGCGAAGAGTTCGTGGCGGATATCGCCAAGCAGCGGGAGCAGCTGGCCGCGGCCGAACGGCGCAACGCCGAGAAGTTCGCCGCCACCGAGCCCCGCATAGCCGAGCTGCACGCCCGCCTCTCCTCCGACGAGGGCGGCCTGCCCGCCCTGCAGGCCGAGTACGACGCCGCGGCGGCCGCGCTGGCCGGCGTGGCCGAGCAGATGCGCGTCACCGACGAGGCCGCCGACGCCATCGCCCGCGAGATGAACGAGGCCTACTCGCGCCACATGGAGATCTCCAATAAGATCGCCGCCACCGGCTCGAGCATCGGCCACTACAGCGAGGACAAGGCCGGCCTGGAAAAGGACATCAACGATATTACCGCCGCCGCCGGCGGCATCGGGGCGCGCATAGAGGAAATGAAGGCGCGCTCCGCCGCGCTGGGCGCCGAACTGGCCGCCGAAAAAGAGAAAGAGGCCGCGGCCGAGGCGCAGGGCAAAGCCCTGTCCGCCCGGCTCGAAGAGATAGCCGCCCGCCAGTCCAAGCTCCGCGAGGAGAAGGCCTGGAACCAGAGCCGCCTGGAGGCCATCCTGGCGCAGGGCGAGCACGATTCCTACTGGGTGGGCATCAACGGCGTGCTGAACTCCGGCGCCGCCGGCGTGCGCGGCACGCTGCGCCACCTGCTGTCCATCCGCAAGGAGGACCGCCTGGCCGTGGACGAGGCGCTGGGCCGCTTCCTGGATTCCATAGTCTGCGACAACGCCGCCGCCGCCGACGAGGCCATCAATTACCTCAAGCACCTCGGCAAGGGCCGCTGCCGCTTCCTGATCCTGGACCGGGCCCCGCAGGCCGCGGCGCAGCAGGAAGGCTGGACCGCCCCCGGCGCGCAGCGCGTGCTGGAAAAGATCTCCTGCGACCCGCAGTACCTGCCGCTCGTGAGCGGCCTGCTCTCCGGCGTCTACGCCGCTGGCGGCTCGGTGCACGGGCCCTTCTGGGTGACCGGCGGCGTGGAGGAGATAGCCTCCAACGAGCCCTACTGGGAGGAGGCCGACGACCTTAAGGAGCTGCTGAAGAAGTCCGACGAGGAGCACGCGGCGCTCGAGGCCGAGAAGGCCTCGCTGCAGCCGCAGTTCGAGGGCGCGCTGGAAGCCGAGGCCGCCGCCGAGGACCGGGTGCGCACGCTGGACCTGGATTTCCACAAGAACGGCAACGACATCGCCTCCACCGAAGAGGACCTGCGCATAAAGCGGGAAAACCTCGCGCTGTCGCAGGCGCAGAAAGAGAAGGCCGAGGCCAATATCCGCCAGGCCGAGGCCGAGTTCTCCGCCCTGCAGGAAGCCAAGGCCGCGGCAGGCGCCGCCACCGAGGCCAAGCGGGCCGAGCAGGCCGCGCTGGGCGAGAAGAAGGACGCCCTGCACGCCGAGCACGGTCAGAAGAAGGAAGACCTGGGCGGCCGCAGGGCCAGCCTGGACAATTACCGGCAGAACCTCGAGGCGCTGAAGGGCGAGCTGGCCCGCGCCGAGGGCGACCTGGCCGCGCTGACCGAGGAGAAGTCCCATTTCGAAGGCACCCGCGCCGAGCAGAACGCGCGCGACGAGCGCTATAAGGGCGAGATCACGGCCGCGCGGGCCCGCCTGGCGGAGCTGATGCACGACCTGGCCGAGAAAGAGATCATCGACCGCTCCATGGAGGATGAACTGAACGAGCAGCGCGGCACGGTGGCGCGCCTCACGCAGAACCTCAAGGACAGCCAGGACCTGGCCAAAGAGAGCGAGAGCTCCAGCTACCGCATCCAGACCGAGCTGGCCACCATCGCCGCCCACGCCGAGGACGTCGCCAAGCGCATGACCGAGGAATTCGGCGTCACCGCCGACGAGGCGCGCGAGCGCTTCGCCGGGGTGCAGGCCGACGCCGAGCGCGTAGGCTTCCTGAAGCGCCGCATCGCGGAACTGGGCAACGTCAACATGACCGCGCCCGAGGAATACGAGACGCTGACCGCCCGCTTCAACTTCATGAACTCGCAGGTGGAGGACCTCAACAAGGCCAAGGCCGACCTCCGCTCGGCGATCAACAAGATCAACGACACCACGCGGGAGAACTTCAAGATCACCTTCGACAAGGTGCGCGGCTACTTCAAGGAGATCTACTCGCTGCTCTTCAACGGCGGCGAGGCCGACCTGGTGCTGACCATGCCGGAGAACCTGCTGGAGACCGGCGTGGAGATCCTGGCCCACCCGCCCGGCAAGAAGCTCGTCAGCATCTCGCAGCTGTCCGGCGGCGAGAAGGCCCTGACCGCGCTGGCGCTGCTGTTCAGTTTCTTCCGCGTCAATCCTTCGCCCTTCTGCGTGATGGACGAGGCCGACGCCCCGCTGGACGAGGCCAACGTGGAGCGCTTCGTGCGCCTGATCCGCGAGTTCTCCTCTACCACGCAATTCATAGTGATCACGCACAACAAGCGCACGATGGAGGCGGCGGACACCCTCTATGGCGTGACGATGGAGGAGCTCGGCGTCTCCAAGCTGGTGGCCGTGGACCTTAAGCGCGCCTCCAACATGGTGGACAACAAAGACCAGGGGGCGCTGAACTAAAGTGAGATACGGCGTCTTCTCCGACGTGCACGGCAATTACGAGGCCCTTAAGGCCGTGCTCGATTTTTACCGGAAGAACGCCGTGGAGAATTTTGTCTGCTGCGGCGACATCGTGGGCTACGGCCCGCAGCCGAGCGAGTGCGTGGAGGCCCTGCGCGGCATTAAGGGCCTGACCGCAGTGCTGGGCAACCACGACGCGGCGGTGGTGGGCAGGATGGACGTGAAGTGGTTCAATGCCAACGCGGCGTGGGCCATAGAGTTCGCCCGCAAGAACCTCTCCGGAGAGGCGCTGGACTTCATAGCCCGCCTGCCCGAGCGGGCCGAGACCGCGGAGTTCACCGTGGTGCACGGCTCGCCGCGCAAGCCGCTGACCGAGTACCTGCTCAACGAAACCCAGTTCGCAGACAATGTGAAGGGCTGGACGACCTCGCCGTGTTTCATCGGCCACAGCCACATGCCGATGTTCTTCCGGCAGAAAGAGGGCATACCGGCGGTGAATTTCATGCTGTCCATGGACAGGGTGGTCATCCCGGAGGGGCCGGTGATGTTCAACCCCGGCTCGGTGGGCCAGCCGCGCGACGGGGACCCGCGGGCCTCCTGCGGCATCTACGACCCGGCCCGCAGGCTGTTCGACCATTTCAAGGTATTTTACGACGTAGGCGCCACCCAGCGGCGCATGTCCGACCTGAAAATGCCCGGCATGCTGGCCGAGCGCCTCAGCTACGGATTCTGATTATGCCCATTACCATCCTGATAGTAGACGACGACGCTAATTTCATAGAGACGCTGCGCGACGGCCTCAAACTCAAGCACGTGGAGGCCGAGATCGCGGTGGCCAAGAGCGCGCGCGAGGCGCTGGACGCCCTGGCCGGGGAAGTGCCCTCGGGTATCATCCTGGACATCCAGCTGCCGGACATGCACGGCGTGGAGTTCCTGCGCGTCCTGCGCCAGTCCGCGCGCCTCAAGGCTGTGCCCGTTATCTTCATCTCGGCCAAGTACACCGAGCCGGCGGACCGCTCCGAGGCCATGCTGGCCGGCGCCGGCGCCTTCTTCTCCAAGCCGGTGGACATAGAGGAACTCTGGAAAGAGCTTCGCTATCTCCTTGACAAGAAAAAGTAAGTCTTATACCATCTTTGTATATCTAGTCGATTTTCGGCATTTTAATAGCAAGCGAGGCAAAACATGTCAAACGAAATACAGCTCACGGACGCGACTTTCGAAGCGGAAGTCGTGAAGAGCGACAAACCCGTCCTGGTGGATTTCTGGGCCCCCTGGTGCGGCCCCTGCCGGATGATCGGCCCTGTGATAGAGCAGCTCGCCGCCGAATACGCCGGCAAGGTCAAGGTGTGCAAGCTCAATACCGACGAGGCCCAGGACACCGCCTCCAAGTACCAGATCTCCGCGATACCTACCATCCTGCTCTTCAAGGACGGCCAGGTAAAGCACCAGTTGGTGGGTCTGCAGCCCAAAGAAGAGCTTAAGAAGTACCTCGAAGAACTGCTCGGCTGACCCGAAGCCCGCCGCGGAAGACCGCGGCGGGCCGTTTTTCTCCCCTTTATTCCCTGAAAAATGGCTTCCCGCGTTTTTATAATAGACGCTCACGCGTTCCTGCACAGGAGCTACCACGCCCTGCCCAAGTTCTCCACGTCCAAGGGTGAGGAGGTGGGCGCGCTGTTCGGTTTCATGCGCCTGCTGCTGAAGATCCTGTGAAGCTGCCGCCCCGAGTACGTGGCCGTCTGCTTCGACTCCCGGGGCGGCAGCTTCAGGGAGGGCCTGTACGGCGAGTACAAGGCCAACCGCAAGGAGACGGAGCCGGGCCTGCTGGGCCAGCTCAATACCGCGCGCGACCTGGTGGCCGTGCTGGGGCTCAAGGGCGTTTACCTGAAAGGCTACGAGGCCGACGACCTCATCGCCACGCTGGCCCGCCGCGCGGCCGCGGCCGGCCTGGAGGCGGTGATAGTTTCCGGCGACAAGGACGCCGCGCAGCTGGTGGGGGAGAAGGTGAAGATGTGGGACGGCTCTAGCCCCGAATTCTCCGGCCCCGAGGCGGTGGAGAAGAAGTACGGCCTGCCGCCAGCGCTGCTGCCCGAATATTTCGCGCTGACCGGGGATTCCTCCGACAATGTGCCCGGAGTGGCCGGCGTGGGCCCCAAGAGCGCGGTCAAGCTGGTGCAGGCCTACGGCGCGCTGGAGAAGATCCTCGCCGCCGCCATGGACCCGGCGCTGACGGCGGCCGACAAGGCCCTGGCCAAGGTGGCCAGGGACATGGAGAACGCCCGCCTCTCGCGCCGCCTGGTCACGCTGGAAGGCGACGCCCCGATAGAGGAGGGCCTGGAAGGTTTAAAGCCCTCGGCGCCTGGCGGCCCCGAACTGGAGGAGATGGCCCGGCGCCTGGAGTTCAAGGAGCTGCTGGCGCTCTCCGGAGCGGCACCGGCCGCGCATAAGCAGGTGCCGCTGCCCCCGGTGCAGACGCCTGAGGTTGTGCTGCCCGCGCTGAAAGCCTCGGCGGCCTTTGCGGTCTTCGGCGAGACCCTGGCCATAGGGTCGGACGCGGGCGTCTGCCTGCTGCGGCCCGGCTTTTTCAGCCCGGAGCAGGCCGCCCCTGCGGTGAGCCTGCTGGGAGACAAGGCCTGCCGCAAATCCGTTTTCGGGCTGAAGTCGGTGCTGCGGGCGCTGGACCTGCCGGCCGGCTTTGTGCCGGAGAATTTCTTTGACGCGGAGGCCGCCGCGGCGCTGCTGGCCGCGGGCAGGGCTACGCCGCTGCCGCAGCTGGCCTTTGAGCGCCTGTCGGCGCCGCTGCAGCTGCCCGGCTCGGATGAGGAGGCGGCGCAGTGCTGCGCCGCGCTCCCGGAGCTGGAAGCCTTGCTGCGGGCCGAGCTGGATAAGACCGGCATGACCGCAGTCTTCGACGAGTTGGAGCTGCCGCTGCTGCCCGCCGTCTACGCCATGGAACGCACCGGCGCCGCGGCCGACACCGCCCTGCTGGGCGAGCTGGCCTCCCGCTTCGAGAGCCGGCTGGCGGAGCTGCAGGCGGAATCCGAGCGCCTGACCGGCGCGCAGGTGAACCTGAATTCCCCCAAGCAGGTGGGCTTCCTGCTCTACGAGAAGCTCAACTTGGGCCTGGGCGAGGCGCAGAAAAAGCAGTTCAAGAACAAGGACGGCGGCTACTCAACCGGCGAGGAGGCCCTGCAGTACCTGAAGGCCGCGCACCCGGTGGTGCCGCTGCTGCTGGAATACCGCGAGGTCTCCAAGCTGAAGTCCTCTTTCGTGGACGTGCTGCTGGCCGCCGCCGGACCGGACGGGCGGCTGCACACCACTTTTGACCAGCTGGGCGCGGCGACTGGCCGCTTCTCCAGCTCCAGGCCCAACCTGCAGAACATCCCGGTGCGCTCGGAGTCCGGCCTGCTGGTGCGCAAATGTTTCATCGCGCGGGAGGGCTTCACGCTGCTCTCGGCCGACTATTCGCAGATAGACCTGCGGGTGCTGGCCCACCTGAGCGGCGACCGCAACCTGATCGACGCTTTCAAGAGCGGCGAGGACATACACCAGCGCACGGCGTCGGAGATCTTCCACTGCGCCCCGCAGCTGGTCACGCCGGAGATGCGCCGCGCGGCCAAGGCCATAAATTTCGGCATAGTCTACGGCAAGACGGCGCAGGGCCTGTCGCAGGACCTGGGCATCAGCCGCACCGAGGCGGCCAATTACATAAAGCATTATTTCGAGGCCTGTCCCGGGGTGAAGGAGTGGAGCGACCGCACCGTGGCCGACGCCAAGCGCACCGGGCAGGTGGCCACCTTCACGGGGCGCCGCCGCCTGCTGCCGGAACTGGCGGCCTCGAACCCGCACCTGCGCGGCTTCGCCGAGCGCGCTGCCATAAACACGCCGGTGCAGGGCGGCTCGGCCGAGATCATCAAGAAGGCCATGGTGGAACTGTTCGGCAAGTTCAGGGAGTCCAGGGACGTTTTCATGCTGCTGCAGGTGCACGACGAACTGGTGTTCGAGGTGCGCGCCGGCCACTTGAAAAAAGCGGCGGCGGAGATACGAAAGGCGATGGAAGGCGCCTACGAGCTGGCCGTGCCGCTGGTGGCCGACTTCAAGACCGGCCCCAACTGGCGCGATATGACCAAATATGAGGGGTAATCGGACGAAATTGGGGGTTCCGCCGGGACGGCCGGTCCGGGTTAGCAAAACCCTGTCGGAGGCCGACGCTTGCGTAAGCGCGGAGGCCGAGACGGGGAGGTGCGAGCACGGTGTGCGAGACGCCGTTTTTGCGATCCGGACCGGCTGGCGCGGCGGCAACGCGCTATGAGGCTTAACGCGGCGCCGCTGCGGGAACTGCCTCCGGTAACGCGCTGGCTGGTCGGCGCCATCTTCGCGGGCTGGCTGGTAAAGGTGGTCTTCGGCTTCCGGGCTTCCTTCTACCTGGGGTTGGTGCCATTCAACCTGACGGAACAATTCTGGCTCTGGCAGCCGCTCACCTACCAGTTCCTGCACGCGGACTTCTTCCACTTTATCTTCAACGGGCTGATGCTGTGGATGCTGGGGCGCATCCTCGAGCCCCACATGGGCTCCCGCAAGTTCCTGCTGTACTTCCTCGGTTGCGGCGCGGCCGCCGCGCTGGTGACGGCGGCCTGGCAGCCGGGCTCCCTGACCCCGGTCATAGGCGCGTCCGGCGCGGTCTACGGCCTCCTGGGGGCTTTCGCCTTCCTCTACCCGGAGGCGCAGGTCTATTTATATTTCCTGTTCCCGATGAGCGCCCGCACGCTGGCCATCCTGCTGTGCGCCATGGAGTTCTTTATGACCATGTCGCGGGAGGGGTCGCGGATCTCCAATATCACCCACCTGGGCGGGTTGGCGGCCGGCCTGCTGTGGTTGTGGGGCGAACGCCGCTGGCGTGAGCGGCCCGTGAGGGAAGAGCCGGACCCGGCCGCGCTGGAGCGGGAAGAGATCGACCGCCTGCTGGAGAAGGTTTCCCGCAAGGGGCAGGCCTCCCTCAGCCGGTCCGAGCTGCGGCGGCTGGACGACTACGCTAAAAAGAACGGGGGGCGCGCGTGAAGCCTGTGAACTTTACGTCCATACGCGGCAAAACCGTGATCGGCCTGACCGGGCCCATCGCTTCGGGCAAGAGCCTGGCTTTGAAGTATTTCATAGGTGCCGGGGCCTTCGGGGTGTCGGCTGACACTGTAACTTCCGAACTATTGACAACCCCCCGGATTTACCATACAATATCAAGGAAGTTTAGTCCCGATAAAATCCAAACCAAAGGTTTACTGGACAAGAAAAAGCTCGCGGCCGAGATTTTCGCCTCGCCCGCAAAGCGCAAATGGCTGGAAAGCCTGCTGCACCCGGAAATCCTCAGAAGAATTCACTCCTTAATAAAAGAATCAGATAAAAAGCTAGCGGTTGTCGAGGCGCCCGTGCTGTTCGAAGCGGGACTCGCGGAGTGTTTTACGTTTACCGTCTGCCTGTCGGCCCCGGCTAAAACGCTGGAGGCCAGGGCCCTGAAGAGGGGCTGGAGCAGGAGGCAGTACCTGGAGCGGGTGAAAGCCCAGCTCCCCGCGGAAGAGAAGTGCGCCAGGGCGGACCTCACGCTGGATAATTCCGGCGGACCGGCGGCCCTGGCGGCCAAGATAAGATTCATCTGCCGTTTCCTGAAGGAGACGGCTCAAGGAAAAAAGAAATAATGAACGACTCACAGCAGGAAGAAAGAAAATTTCACCGGAGCCAGAACGGGGCTCCCAACGGCGGCCAGCGCCCCAACAACGGCAACGACCAGCGCCGCGACGAGAGGGGAAACCAGAGAATGAACGATAACAGGCCTCAGAACCAGGGCCAGCAGGGGCAGCAGGGCCCTCAGAACCAGGGCCAGAACCCGAATCCCAACCTGCCCAAGCTCGACATCGCCGGCATGACCAAGATGACCGTGGCCGAGCTGGTGAAGATCGCCGAGCAGTTCAACATGGAAGGCGTGGCCTCCCTGCGCAAGCAGGAGCTCATCGGCAAGATAATGGAAGCCCAGGCCAAGGCCAACGGCGTGGCGCAGGGCGAAGGCGTCCTCGAAGTGCTGCCGGACGGCTTCGGCTTCCTGCGCTCGCAGGAATACAACTACCTTTCCAGCCACGAGGATATTTACGTTTCCCCGTCCCAGATCAAGAAGCTCGGCCTGCGCAAGGGCGACGCCGTCAACGGCCTCATCCGCCCGCCCAAGGACGGCGAGCGCTTCTTCGCGCTGCTGCAGGTGAAGACCGTCAACGGCGTCGAGATCGAGAAGATCTCCCATCGCCCGCTGTTCGAGAACCTCACGCCGCTGCACCCCAACAAGCGCTTTTTGACCGAGACGGCCAAGAACGAAATGACCGGCCGCGTGATAGACCTGATCGTGCCCGTAGGCAAGGGCCAGCGCCAGCTCATCGTGGCCGCGCCCAAGACCGGCAAGACCATGATCCTGCAGCGCATCGCCAACTCCCTGGCCACAAATCACCCCGAGATAGAACTTATCGTGCTGCTCATCGACGAGCGCCCCGAGGAAGTCACCGACATGAAGCGCTCCGTGAAGGGCGAGGTCCTGGCCTCCACCTTCGACGAGCCGGCCGACCGCCACGTGCAGGTGGCCGAGATCGTGCTGGAGAAGGCCAAACGCATCACCGAGATGGGCAAGGACGTAGTCGTCCTGCTGGACTCGATCACGCGCCTCGCGCGCGCCTACAACACCGTGGCGCCGTCTTCCGGCCGCGTGCTCTCCGGCGGTCTGGAATCCACTTCCCTGCAGCGCCCCAAGCGCTTCTTCGGCGCCGCCCGCAACATAGAGGAAGGCGGCTCGCTGACCATCATCGCCACCGCCCTCGTCGAGACCGGCAGCCGCATGGACGACGTCATCTTCGAAGAGTTCAAGGGCACCGGCAACTCGGAAATTTACCTGGACCGCAAGCTGGCCGACCGCCGCATCTTCCCCGCCATCGACATCAACCGCACCTCGACCCGCAAGGAAGAGCTGCTGATGACCGACGACGAGCTGAATAAGGTGTGGATCCTGCGCAAGGTGCTGGCGCCGCTGTCCCCGGTGGATTCCATGGAGCTGCTGCTCTCCAAGCTGAATTCCACCAAGTCCAACAAGGACTTCCTGAAATCCATGGAGATGGGCGGGCGCTGATGACCAAAGGGCGCTGGAAAGCGGCTGTCGGACTGGGAGTGCTGCTGGCGACGGCCGCGCTCTCTTCCGCCGTGCTGCCGCCCGTGTCGCCCTTCTACTACGCCCGCTTCTCCGTGCTGGTCCCGCCGGGGCCTGTGGAGCCGCCGCCCGAGGCCTTCCGGCTGATCCCGCGGCTTATCCACGCCCCGCACAAGGTGGTGAAGGGCGACAACGTGCGCAAGCTGGCCGCGGACTACGGCACCGACGTGCGCTCGCTGCAGAGCACCAACGGCAACGAGTTCATCTTCATGTCGCGCGGCGGCAAGATAAGGGTGCACAACGGCCGTGGGCTGCTCTACGAGGTGACCGCCAACGGCGAGACCCTCGGCGGCATCGCCTCCCGCTACTGCTCCAAGGGCCGCGACCTGAAGGACTTCAAGTCGGAGATAGTGGCCGAGAACGGCCTGCCGCCCTCGGCGCTGCTCGCCAATTACAAATTCAGCAAGGGCGACCGGGTCTACCTGCCGGCCGTCTACCTGAACCTGGACGCCTACCAGATGCCCCTGCGCAGCTTCGGGCGCATCAGCTCCAGCTTCGGCCGGCGCTACCACCCGGTGCTCAAGCGTCGCATCGTGCACAAGGGCGCGGACATCCCGATGCCGCTGGGCACGCCGGTCTACCCCTCGCGCTCCGGCATAGTGACCTTTGCCGGTTGGAAGGGCGGCTACGGCAATTTGGTGGAAGTGCGCCACAAGGACGGCTCCATGTGCCGCTACGGGCACCTGTCGGTGCTCTCGGTGCAGCCCGGCGCCGAAGTGGCGAAATCCAGGACGCTGCTCGGCAAGGTGGGGTCCACGGGGATGAGCACCGGCCCGCACCTGCATTTCGAGATAGTCACGCCTTCCGGCAAGCAGATCAACCCCATGTCCAAGATAGGCCGCAAATAGCGGCCTGCCCATCAGGCCCCGGAATTATGCTATAATTAAGTTTCGCACCACTAATTTAGAGGACAAGACTATGAAAAACGACATACACCCCAAGTACAATCTCTGTGAAGTTTCCTGCGTCTGCGGGAACGCCTTCCAGACCCGCTCCGTGAAGCCCGCCATAAAAGTCGAAATGTGTTCCGCCTGCCACCCCTTCTACACCGGCAAGCAGAAGATGCTCGACACCGCCGGCCGCGTGGAGCGCTTCAACAAGAAGTTCGCCGCCACCGAGGGCAAGATGGTGGAGCGCAAGGTGAAGGTCACTGCCGTGAAGGCCGTGACGCCGCGCCACACCGCCAAGCGCAAGCTGAGCTCCGCCGCCGTTACGGCCAAGAAGGACGAGAAAGCGGCCCCTAAAGCCGCCGCCCCCAAGGCCGCGCCGAAAACCGAGACGAAGTAGCGCCGCGCGAAGAACGGGCGTTCCGTGACCGGGACGCCCGTTTTTTCATGTATGGGGACGTTGTTGAGTTGTTGACTTGTTATCGTTAGCGCAGAGCTATCTCTTTAGACTTTTTGAACAAGTCAACAACTCAACAACGTCCCCTTCTTTATGCTTGAGAAAGAACTGGACTCAATAAAACGGGAATTCGCCGAGATAGAGGCGCGGCTCGCCTCCGGCGGGCTCAAGCCCGACGAGATAGAGAAATTTTCCCGCCGCCATTCCGCCTGCCGCCAGATCCTCGAAACTTCCGCCGCCCTGCAAAAAACCCTGAAAGAGGCGGAGGATACGCGCCAGATGGGCTCCAACACGGACCCCGAAATAGCCGAGATGGCCGCGGCCGAGCTGCCCGCGCTGGAGAAGAACGCCGCCGACCTGGCCAAGAAGCTCGAGCTGCTGATCATCCCTCCGGACCCTTCCGACTCCCGCAATATCTTCCTGGAAATACGCGCCGGCGTGGGCGGCGACGAGAGCGCCCTGTTCGCGGGCGACCTGCTGCGCATGTACACCCGCTTCGCGCAGGTGATGGGCTGGCGCGCCGAGCTGCGCGACCTGGCCACCACCGGCCTCAAGGGCGTCAAGAGCGCCGTGCTCTTCATCTCGGGGCAGGATGTCTACGCCTGGATGAAGTACGAGGGCGGCGTGCACCGCGTGCAGCGCGTGCCCCAGACCGAGGCCTCGGGCCGCGTCCACACCTCCACCGTCACCGTGGCCATCATGAAAGAGGTGGACGAGGTGGAGATCAAGATCAACCCCGTGGACCTGAAGATGGATACCTACCGCTCCAGCGGCGCGGGCGGCCAGAACGTCAACAAGGTGGAGACGGCCGTCCGCATCACCCATATACCTACGGGCATCATCACCGCCTGCCAGGAAGAGCGCTCGCAGGGCAAGAACCGCGCCAAGGCCATGGCCATGCTGGCCGCCAAACTCGCCCAGATCAGCGAGGAGACGCAGGCCCGGGAGAACGCCGGCGCGCGTAAGAGCCAGGTGGGCACCGGCGACCGCTCCGAGAAGATCCGCACCTACAATTTTCCGCAGAACCGCGTGACCGACCACCGCGTGCAGATGTCCTGGCATAACATGCCCGAGATCATGGAAGGCAATATCCGGACCATTTTGGAAGAGGTAAAGCTCAACATGGGGAAAGAAAGGAAAAATGACGGCGGGGAAACTGCTGACTGACTCGGAGAAGCGCCTTAACGAAGCCGGGGTGGAAGAGCCGGGGCTGAACGCCCAGTGGCTGCTGGCCGACGCCATGGGCGTGGAGCGCCTGCGCCTGCTGGCCGAGCCGGACCTGCCGGTGCCTGCCGCCGCGCTGAAAAAATTCAAGGCCGGCCTGCTGCGCAAGGAGCAGGGCCTGCCGCTGGCCTATATCCTGGGCTGGCAGGACTTCCGCGGCCTGCGCATCAGCGTAGACGAGCGCGTGCTGGTGCCGCGCCCCGAGACCGAGGAGCTGGCCGGCCACGCCGCCGATTTCCTGATGGGCAGGAAGGGGGGGCTGACCGCCCTGGACTACGGCGCCGGCTCCGGTGCCATAGGCCTCTGGCTAGCCTACCGCTTCCCCGAGCTGCGCGTGACCGCGGCCGAGATCTCGGCCAGGGCCCTGGCCTGTTCGCGCGAGAACGCCGGCGAGCTGGGCCTGGAAGCGCGCATGAAGTTCGTCAAAGCCGCCACCCTCGGGCCGCTGCGCGGCCCGTTCGACGTGATAGTCTCCAACCCGCCCTATATTCCCACCCGCGTGATCCCAGGGCTCGCGCCGGAAGTGCTCAGCGAGCCCAAGGTGGCGCTGGACGGCGGCAGCGACGGGCTGGACATAGCCCGCATGCTGACGCGGCTGGCGCCGGCGCGGCTGAAAGATGGCGGCGCGCTGATCCTGGAGCTGGGCGGCGGGCAGCCGAAGACGCTGCTGGAAGAGATGCCGGACAAGCTCTGGAAAGAAAAGAAAATGTTCAGGGACATCTGCGGTATAGAGCGGTTCCTGTTCGCGAGGAAAAACTAATGGATAATTTCGTGATACGCGGCGGCAAGCAGCTATTCGGCCAGGCTACCATCAGCGGCTCCAAGAACGCGGCCCTGCCCATCCTGGCGGCCACGCTGCTGACGCGCGAGAAGTCCGAGATCAAGAACGTGCCGGAGCTGATGGACATAAAGTCCACCTTCGAGCTGTTGAACTACCTCGGCAAGAACTGCTTTTACGGCTACGGCAACTTCGTCGTGGAGGAGCGCGCTGGCCTGAAGCACCACGCCCCTTACGACCTGGTGCGCAAGATGCGCGCCTCGGTGCTGGTGGCCGGGCCGCTGCTGGCGCGCTTCAAGAAGGTGCGCTTCTCGCTGCCGGGCGGCTGCTCCATCGGCATGCGGCCGATAGACATACACCTGGAAGGCTTTAAAAAGCTCGGCGCCGCGGTCTCTTACGAGAAGGGCGACGTGATCCTGACCGCCAAAAAGCTGAAGGCCGGGAAGGTGAAGTTCCGCTTCCCCAGCGTCGGGGCCACCGAGAACCTGATGATGTGCGCCGCGCTGATAGAGGGCACTACCGTACTGGAGAACTGCGCGCGGGAGCCCGAGATAGAGGACCTGGCCGCCGCGCTGGTAAAGATGGGCGCCAAGGTAGAGGGCGCGGGTTCGGCTACCATAAAGGTGACCGGGGCCGCCAAACTGAAGGGCCTGAAGCACACCGTGATGCCCGACCGCATCGAGACCGGCACCTTCATGCTGCTGTGCGCCGCCGCCGGCGGCCGCGTGCGCCTGCTCAACACCGCGCCGAAGACGCTGACCGCCCTGATCAAGGCCATGCAGAAGGCCGGCGTGAAGATAAACTGCTTTAAGGATTCCATGGAGGTAATAGCCCCGCAGGGCCGGCCGAAGCCGGTCAGCGTGGACACCAAGCCGCACCCCGGCTTCCCGACGGACCTGCAGGCGCCGTGGATGGTCTTCATGGCGCGGGCCAACGGCGTGAGCGAGGTGCACGAGCATATTTTCGAGAACCGCTTCATGCACGCGCCGGAGCTGGTGCGCATGGGCGCCGATATCACGGTGCTGGACCGCAAGGCCGTGGTGCGCGGCGTGCCGCAGCTGCTGGGCGCGCCGGTGATGTGCTCGGACATCCGCGCCGGCGCCGCGATGGTGGTGGCCGCCGCCGCCGCTAAAGGCAAGACGCTGATCCGCCGCATCTACCACATAGACCGCGGCTATGAAAAACTGGAACACAAGCTCAAGGACCTCGGCGTGGACGCGTCGAGGGTGAAGGCCTGACCACAGGCCGCGCGCCATGACTTTCGAGGAAGCCAAAAAGATACTGATCTCGCGGCAGGACTTCGTCAAGAAGGACGGGTTCGGCCGCGTCTACGCCTGCCTGGGTAAGCTCGGCAACCCGCAGCAGCGGCTGAAGACGGTGCACGTCACCGGCACCAACGGCAAGGGCTCAGCCTGCGCCCTGCTCGAGGCCGCCGCGCGCGCGGCGGGCCTGAAGACCGGGCTGTTCATCTCGCCCCACCTGGTCACCATGACCGAGCGCATCCGGGTCTCAGGCGTCAATATCAGCGAGGCAGGCTTCGCCGCGCTCTTCGCCGAGGTTTACGCCGCCGGACCCGACTTGAGCTTCTTCGAGCTGCTCACCTGCATGGCCTTCGTGCATTTCGACCGCGTTAAGACGGACCTGGCGGTGATAGAGGTGGGCATAGGCGGCCGCTTCGACACCACGAACGTGCTGGCGAAGCCGGAACTGAGCATCATCACGTCCGTGGATTTCGATCATAAGAAATACCTGGGCTGCACCCTGGGCGAGATAGCGGCGCAGAAAGCCGGCATCATAAAGCCCGGCGGCATCTGTGTGGCGCCTATCCTGCCGGCCGAGGCGCGCGTGGAGATCTCCCGGGAGGCGGCGGAGCGCGGCGCGCAATGCCATTTCTTCGCCCCCGGCTTCGAGATAGCGGACCGCGACTGGGAAAAGAGCCGCCTGCTGCTGCGGCATAAGAAGACCGGCGAACTCTACCCCTTCGGCATCATGGGCGAAGGGCAGGTCTCCAACGCCACCGTGGTGTGGGAGGGCCTGGAAATTCTGCGCGGCCTGGGCTGGCCCATCAGCCGCGCGCACGCCGCCGCCGGCTTCGCTTCGGTGAGCTGGCCTGCCCGCTTTCAGGCGCTGCGCGCCGGGGCCGGCTTCGGGGGCGCGCTGTTCGTGGTGGACGGGGCCCATAACGAGGAGGCCGCGCGCGCTTTCGCCGCCACCTGGAAACGCTCGCCCTTCGCCGCCAGGAAGCCCGCTTTCGTGATGGGCATGCTGCAGGACAAGGAACGCCGCGGGATACTGGAGCTGCTGGCGCCGCTGGCGGATAAATTCGTTTTCACGCAGCCGGACTCGCCCCGCGCCGCGGACCCGTGCGCGCTGGCCGACGAGCTGACGGCCCTGCGGCCCGGTGCCGAGGCCGAAGTGCAGGAGGACATCCGCGCCGCGCTGCAGGCGGCGTCGCGCTCCGGCACGGCGGCCGTGGTGGGCTCGTTCTACCTGGCGGGGTCGGCGCTGGAAATACTCGGGGAGAAATAGGAGAGCACATGCTGGGCATAGGCATAGACATAGGCGGCACCAACACCAAGCTGGTGGTGGTCAACCGGGCCGGCAAGGCGCTGGCGCACGAGAGATTCAAGACGGAGGCCTGCAATGGCCCCGCCTCCTTCCTGAAGCGGCTGGGCGCCGCGGTCGGCGAGCTGCGGCGCGATTACGGCCGGCAGCTGGTCTCCATCGGCATGGGCGCGGCGGGCGACGTGGACCCGGAGCGCGGCGTGCTGCGCTTCGCCCCCAACCTGGGCTGGCGCAACGTCAAGCTTACCGCCCCGCTGGAGAAGCTGACCGGCCTGCCCTGCGCCATGGAGAACGACGCCAACATGGCCGCCTGGGGCGCTTACGAGATAGAGCTGGGCCGTAAGTTCGGCGACGTGCTGACGCTGACCCTGGGCACCGGCATAGGCTCGGGCATGATACTCGGCGGCAAGCTTTACCACGGCGCCAGCGGCACCGCCGGCGAGGCCGGCCACATGAAGATAGTGCCCGACGGCCGCCTGTGCGGCTGCGGCGGCAAGGGCTGCCTTGAGGCCTACTGCGGCAGCCGCTCCATCCTGGCGCGCGCCCGCGAGCTGATAAAGAACGAGGCTGCCTTCGTCCGCAAATACGCCGACCCGGCGCGCCCCAAGTTCAACACGATCTGCCTGACCCGCGCGGCCGCGGCCGGCCACCCCGCCGCCCGCCGCGTCTGGGCCGAGACCGGTCATTATCTCGGCTGCGGCCTCGCCTCGCTGATACTGGTGCTCAACCCCGGCTGCGTGGTGCTGACCGGCGGCGTGTCGCGCGCGCTGAAATGGTTTATGCCGTCGCTGCGCAAGGCGCTGTGCGGCCAGCAGATCAAGACCCCGTTCGCGCGGGTGAAGATAAAGATCTCCGACGACGCCGACCTGGGCTCGCACGGCGCGGCGCTGTTCGGCCTGGAGCGCGCGCTGAAATAAAGGAAGCTCTGAAACACCTTCTCGCCGCCGTCCTGCTGTCCGCGGCCGCCGCTAACGCGGCGGCCTACGACCTGCCGTCGGCCACCGGCACGCACCGCGTGCGCTTCGAGGCGGACGCCGCCGGCTTCAACGAGTACACCCGCGTCATAGACCTGGAGGGCAACGTCCGCCTGGAGGAGCTCTCGCCAGAGGGCAAGCAGCTCAAGCTGGTGAGGGCCCGCAACCTGACGGTGAACATGGCCAGCCGCACGGTGATAGCGCCGGCGGACTTCGTGATGGACGACGACACAGGCACCGTCTACGGCCGCAGCGGCTTCTACGACTACGGCAACAGCGCCGGCGTCATCAACGACGGGCGCTTCCTGATAAAGAATTTCGTCTTCCGCGGCCGCTCGGTCAGCTTCGACCGGGACAGCTACACCTACAAGCGGGCCAGCCTGACCAGCTGCGACGAGGACCCGCCCCATTACCGGCTGCGCGCCTCGCGCATCTACCTCTACCCGGACCGCTACTTCCTGGCATACAATACCGTTTTCTTCCTCGGCAAGATCCCGGTCTTCTATTTCCCGGTGATCTACAAACCGATGGGCCGCGGCACGCCCTTCGTCAGCAGCTTCTTCCCCGGCTACGACGAGCGCAACGGCTTCTTCATCAAGTCCAACTATCTCTACCGCGTCAACCCGAACATCGATCTCAAGGCCTACCTCGACTATTTCGCGCGGCGCGGCGTGGGCATGGGCGGCGAGTTCGACTACCGGCAGGCGGAGAAGAACATCTCCAATATCTCTGCCTACCGCATCAGGGAATACGGCCGCGAGACCGACCGCTGGGGCCTCAACGGCGGCTACTGGCACTCTTTCAGCAAGTTCAACGAGTCGGACCCGGCGCAGTATTACAGCCAGGCCTTCTTCCGCCTGATCTCCGACCCGGCGTTCAATAACGATTTTTTCCGCACCAACCCGTTCGCGGTCAGCCCCGACAAGCAGGCCAGCGTGGCCTTCACCCGCAAGACCAACTACACGGTGACGCGCCTGAGCGCCTACGGCCGCGACGAGCGCGACCCCGCGGGCACGGAGAAGTTCCACAAGGCCTACGAGTCGGCCCCGCGGCTGGACTTCAACACGGTGCCGTTCAGGGTGCTCAAGCTGCCGGTGCTGAACTCTTTCTCCGGTTATTTCGAGAACGCCAAGGACGTCGGGGTGCCGTATTACCAGAAGAAAGGGCGCGGCGCCTGGACCGTCTCCAAAACGCTGCCGCTCAGCCGCCGGGTGACGGCGTCCCCCTCGGTATTCTACGACCAGGCGGTCTTCCTTTCTACCGCTTCGGCTACGGAGAACGCGTGGGTGGGCCGCTACGGCGGCGCGCTGAACCTGCGCTACGACCGGATGTGGGGTTCGCTGGACTTGCGCTACGCCTACACACGCCGGCTGCGCCCCAATAAGCTTTCCGACGACCTGTCCGCCGCCGACAAGGGCCAGGAGGCGGATTCCCTGGCCGGTGACCTGTTCCTGATGCCGCGCAGCAACGCCTATTTCCGGGCGCGCACCTCGTACGACCTGCGCAACTATTACGCGGCGTCCTTCTCCAGCCGCTTGTCGCCGCTGATAACCGAGGTCTATTACGCGCCCCGCGCCACCCTGGACCTGTACGCCCAGAACTCCTTCAACTTCGCCTCGGGCAACCAGGCCTTCGTGGCGCAGGCCACCGCCGGCGGCAAGGAGACCTATTTCGGGGCGGGCCTGGCCAACTATAACACCGATTCCGAGGCCTGGATAGTGAGCAATACCTTCGGCTTCCGGCCCTGGCGGACCTCCAAATGGCGCGCCGAGGCGGTGCTGCGCTACCGCGCCGTGCCTGACCACCTGCCGCAGTTCAAGACCTTCAAGTTCTTCGAGAAGGCCGTGACGCTTTACCGCGATTTTCACGATTTTCGCACCCGCTGGGATTTCCGCGTGCGCTCCGGCGGGGTCAACGAGTTCTTCTTCTTCGTCAACCTGAAGATGAACGACCCGGTGCGCTACGACAGCCTGGAAGAGAAGTCGCGCCAGTTCTGGCGCCCGTGGCGCCAGGAAGGCGCCGTAAGGGATTAGCCGCCTTCGTCCTGAAGGCGGCGGTTTACCGAATAATTCTGGTTTTTAAGCGGGGCCGCGTTCGCGGTCAGGCCGCGTCGCGGAGGAATTTAAGGGCTTTGCCGATGGTGTAGGTCTCGTGCCCCGGCGGCAGCGCGCAGGTAAGTTCCCGGGCCGACTCCAGGTCCTCGCCCAGCGTCACGATGGCGGGCTCCACGTAGCCGTTCTGCTGCACCTGCGGCACTCCGGCCGCGGCCAGCAGGGCGTTGCATAGGCAGACGCGGCCCTCGGCGTTCTTTGCCCGTCCGCCTTTGGCGATGAAAGCGTCCAGCGGTTCGGCGGGGCAGCGGTAGCCCAGCGAACCGTCCGGCTTGAGATAGGCGGTCTGCAGCAGGCCGATGTCGCAGCGGCGGTGCCTGGCCTGGTAGACTTCCGGCTCCGAAACGGTGCCGGGCACCCGCGCCACTTTGAAAGGAAAGCCGGTAGGGGAGACCATCGCGTTGGTCACCTTCAGCTCTCCGGCCCGCAGCAATTTCAGCACCCGCGACCGGAGAACCGGCTCCATCCCGGACTGGGAGGAGAGGGCGGCCAGCGTGCCGAACTGTATGCCGACCGCGCCCAGGTCCCGCGCCGTCTTCAGGCGGGCGTGGCTGGCGTAGGCCCCGGCCAGCCAGAAAGGCAGGCCCAGCCCGGCGATGGCGCCGATGTCCGCGCGGTCTTTGTCGGTGTAGATCAGCAGCGGTTTGCCTTCGGCGTCGAAGCACATCTTGGAGGGGGCCGCGCTGTGGCCGCCGGCCTCCGAGCCCTCTATCACGAAGCCGTACGGCCTGGTGGCGGGGTTGGCGGCCAGCTCTTTGGCCAGGCCGAAGGAGGAAACTATGGCCAGGAACTTGGGGGGCGGGAGTTTCTCGCCGCCGGTCTTCAGCAGTTCCGGCCGCACCGTGGCGTAGAAGCCGCCGGAATCGGAGCGCGCGCCGTAGACCTTGAACGACATCGAGGCGGGCTCGTGCCGGGACAGCTTGTCTATCATGCCCGGCAGCTCGTCCGGGCTGCCGGCGCCCACTATCACGTACGCGGCGCCGGCCAGCAGCGCGCCGTACAGCGCCCAGGGGAGGGGGCGCTCCACCTTGCGCAGGAAATTTATGCCCACCGGCCGGTCATGGCCTTCCCGCGCCAGCCAGACCTCCGAGAAGTTGGCCGCCAGCACCAGCACCTGCATCTCGCTGGGCAATTCCCAGAAGGAATCGGGGCCGGGGCGGAAATTCTCTATGCGCGTCAGCCGGCAGGACGGCACGGTCTTATAAGGGGAGCCGGCGGGTCTGCCGCCCTCTATGTAATATTTGTCGAACAGTTCCCACACCGGGCCGGCCAGGGCCGGCTGGCGGCGCACCAGTTCCGTGAAGGCGCGGCGCACGTGGCCGCCGGGGTCCCCGTCCTGCAGCAGGCGCGGATAGACTATCTCCAGGCCCGTGCCGGAAACCACGCCGAGGCCGCCCATCATGGAGACGATCCTGGACATGACCCAGTAGGAAATGCGCACGCCCATGCCGCCGGAAATGATGGCGGGATCTATGGCGTTCTGTTGCTGGTGTTCTTTTGTCACTTTTTCTCGCTGTAGCTCAAAGCTAACGCTGGCCCGGGGGCTTACGATATTCTACCTTTTCCGTGGCCTCCCGCGCCTCTCTCCCGCGCCGCCGGCGCTCCCGGCTGTTTTAAACTTAAATTTGAAAATGATAAACTATAGGCGGGAGTATAAAGAAAATATGAAAAAACCTCTTTGGCTCGTTACCGGCGGCGCCGGGTTCATCGGCTCCAATATCGTCGAGGAACTGCTGCGGCGCGGCCACCGCGTGCGCGTGTTCGACAATTTCTCTACGGGCAGGAAAGAGAACCTGGAGCCCTTCAAGGGCAAATTCGAACTGGTAAAGGGCGATCTGCGCGCTCCCCGGGACCTGGCGAAGGCGATGAAGGGCGTAACCTACGTACTGCACCAGGCCGCTTTCCGCTCCGTGCCCAAGTCCGTGGATAACCCGCTGGCCGCCCACGACAACAACGCCACCGGCACGCTCAACGCGCTGATGGCCGCGCGCGACGCGGGCGTCAAGCGCTTCGTCTACGCCGGCACCAGCTCCGCCTACGGCGAGTGCAAGGTGTTCCCGCAGACCGAGGGCCTGCCCACCCTGCCCGTCTCTCCCTACGCCGTCAGCAAGCTGGCCGCCGAGAACTACTGCCGCGTCTTCTCCCGCACCTACGGCCTGGAATGCGTGACGGTGCGCTACTTCAACGTTTTCGGCCCGCGCCAGAACCCCGAGTCCATGTATTCAGCGGTCATCCCGCGCTTCATGGAACTGTTCCTGCAGGGTAAGCCGCTCGAGATCCACTGGGACGGCAGGCAGTCCCGCGACTTCACCTACGTGGCCAACGTCGTGGACGGCAATATCCGCGCCGCGCTTGCGCCGGCGCGCGTCTCCGGGCTGACGATCAACGTGGCCACCGGCACCAACATCTCGCTGCTCGACATCGCCCGCGAGCTGGAGCGGATCACCGGCAGGAAGGCGGAGAAGGTCTTTTCCCCGAAGCGCAAAGGCGACATCCGCAAGACCTATTCTGATATCTCTCTGGCCCGCCGCGAGCTGGGCTACAAGCCCCTGGTCAAGTTTCCCGAGGGCCTGCGGCTGACCTGGGAGTACTTCTCGGCCAAGTGGGGGGGTAAATGATCTTCAACGTATCCTCGGCGTCGGGCTGGATAGAGGTGGTCTGCGGCAGCATGTTCTCGGGCAAGACCCAGGAACTGATACGCCGCCTGAAGCTGGCGAACATCGCCAAGCAGAAGGTGCAGGTCTTCAACTCGCACCTCGACGTGCGCTACGCCAAGGAGCACTTGGTCTCGCACGACAAGTCCACGCTGGCCGCACATCCCGTGAAGTCCGCGAAGGAGATCCTGAAGGCGGTGGACAAGGATACCCAGGTCGTGGGCATAGATGAGGCTCATTTCTTCGGCCCCGAGATAGTGGACGTGGCCCAGAAACTGGCCAATTCCGGCCGGCGCGTGATAGTGGCGGGGCTCGACCAGGATTACCGCGGCGAGCCGTTCGACAATATGGCCAAACTGATGGCCGTGGGCGAGTTCGTGACCAAGAACCTGGCCATCTGCATGGTCTGCGGCAACCCGGCGCATTTCAGCCAGCGCCTGACCGATTCCGGCAAACGCATAGTGGTGGGCGCCGGCGACAAATACGAGGCCCGCTGCCGCAAGTGCTTCCAGCCGGAAAAATAAAATGTACCGCTCCGAAAAATTCAACCCTACCCTCTTCGGCAAGCTCTTCCACCTGGGGGCCAAGCTGGCCGAATCCAACCGCTGGCTGAAGCTGGCCGAGCTGCTGCCCTGGGAAAAGCTCGACGCCGAGTACGGACGCTATTTCTCCTCCGGCGCGGGCCGCCCCGCCAAGGACGCCCGCCTGGTCTGCGGCCTGCTGGTGGTAAAACAGCTCAAGGCGCTCTCCGACGAGGACGCCGTGGCCGAATTCATGGAGAGCCCGTACATCCAGGCCTTCTGCGGCCTGGAGTATTTCGCTCTGGAGGACGTCATCAACCCCGGTATCCTCTCCGAGCGCCGCAAGCGCCTGGGCCCGGACTTCCTCGCCCTGCTGGACTCCGAGCTGGCCGCGGCCCTGAAGGCGGCCAAGGACCTCAAGTTCCGGTCGGCGCGGCCGGCCGCGTCCGGCGAAGGTTTCTGGGCGGACCTGCTGGGCAGGCTCCGCTCCTTCCTCCCGTAGCTAAAACAAGAGCGTAAAAAAGGGGACAGGCTACTTTTCCGTATGAAAAGTAGCCTGTCCCCTTTTTGCGTTTTACGCCGGCCGCGCCTAGGGGGACCAGGCAGGGGTGAAGGAATTCCCTTTCATGTCGGTCAGGGGGTTCGGGGCGCTGCCGTCGGCGTCCATCAGGAAGATCTCCCGCTTGCCGCGCCGGGTGGAGGTGAAGGCTATGAACCGGCCGTCGGGCGACCACGAGGGGTCCTCGTTGTCTCCGGCGGCGTTGGTCAGGCGGCGGATCTGGCTGCCGGTCAGGTCCGTAATGAAAATATTCAGCTTCTCTTTCGTGGTCTCCCTGCCGGCGAAAACTATCCAGTCCCCGGCCGGCGACCAGGAGGGGGAGTCGCACCAGTTCATGCGCGTGAGTTTGCGCGTCTTGCCGCTGGCCACGTCGAGCACGAAGATCTGCGGGTTGCCGGAGCGGTCCGAGACGAAGGCCACCTCCTTGCCGTCGGGCGACCAGGTGGGCGAGGAGCTGACGCCGAAGCCCTTCAGCAGTTTCTTGGCCTGCTTGGTCACCACGTTGAGCGTGTAGATGCCCGGGTCCTCGCCGCGAGAGAGGGTCATCACCATGGTCATGCCGTCAGGCGAGAAGCCGCCGGGGATGTTGAGGCCCTGAAAGGTGGTGAACGGCTTGATCTTGCCGGCCTTCATGTCTATCTCGAACATGTCCGGGTTGCCGTAGCGGTAGGTGGTGTAGTAGATGCGCGTGGCGTCGGTGGACCATCGCGGCAGCAGGTTGATGCTGTTGTCCGAGGTGAGCTTGGTCAGGTTCTCCCCGTCGTAATCCGCGATCCAGATCTCCTTGCGGCCGGTGGCGTTGTTGGCGAAGGCGAGCTTGGAATGCGCTATGCCGGGCTTGCCGGTGAGGCGGCGCACTACGTCGTCGGCGAACAGATGGGCCGCGCGGCGCAGCGCGCGCTTCTCGCCCTGGTAGAACTTCTCTATAACTTTTTTGCCGGTGGACAGGTCGTAGAGGCTGGCGGTGAAGGTCCAGACGCCGCCTGCATCCTGGGCGCGCCCGGTGATCAGGTGGCCGGCCAGGCTCTTCCACCAGGCCAGAGAAGCCTTGCCGGTGTCCAGGTTGGCCGGGGCCAGCGGGTCTTCCTTTATCTCGAAGTAGCGGGAGTAGTACAGGTCGGCGCGGACTATCTCGCGGAAGGTCTCGGCGAGGGCCAGGTCGGCGGGGTTCTGCGGCCGGGCGGGGTGGAAGCTGGCCAGCGCCAGGGCGTTGCGTTTGGCCTCGAGCGCCGGCGAAACTCCGATATAGACCTCGGTGCCGGCAAAGGCGCCGGGCGCCAGCGCGAAGATCGCGGCTGCCAGGACCGTCTTTAGCATCGTTTAGCCTTTCTTGGGCGGAGCCTTCTTGGCCGGGGTCTTAACGGGGGCGGCCGGTTTGGCGGGCGCCGGGGTAAGCTTGGTTATGTAGTCCTTGGCGGTCTTGGCTTCCTGGGACTGCGGGAAATCCTTGATTACGGACTGCAGGTACTTCAGGGCCTCGCCCTTCTTGTCCTCGGGCAGCTTCAGCAGCGCCATGGCGTACTTGAGCCGCGCGGCCGGCACCCTGGCGCTCCTGGGGAACTTCTCCAGCACGTTGGCGTAGGCCAGCGCGGCGTCCTGCCAGCGCTCCTTGAGGTAGAGCGACTCGCCCAGGTAGAAATAGGCGCCCTCGGCGGTCTCTCCGGCGGGGAACTTGGAGAGATAGGTCTTGAAGCCGGTGGCGGCGCCGTCGAAGTTGTTGTTGAGGAAGGCGTTGTAGGCGTCGTTGTAGATCTTGGCGGGGAGCAGCGAGGCCTCCACGTCCTCCTGCTGCTTGCGGATGGTCTGGCCAATGGCGTTGACGCGCTTGTTCATGGAGACGTCTATTTCATCCAGGCGCGTCGTGAGGCGGTCCATCTGGGTGGAGATGTCCTTCATGCTCTCCGAAGAAGCGTTGAGGTTCTTGGTGAGGTCCTCCATCTTGACGGCGAGCTCGGCCTGGTTCTTCTGCATGTTGGTCAGGCTGGTGTTGAGGTCGTCCATCTGGCTCTGCATCTGCAGCATATCCTGCTGCGTCGCCACGCAGCCGGCGGCCAGCAGGCAGGCCGGCAGGAGCAGCAAGTATTTCTTGGACATTTATTTACCTTTGACCTTGGTCTCGGCCCGGCGGTTGCTCAGCCAACAGTCGTCGGTCTGCTCGGAGCAGAGGGGCTTCTCTTCGCCGTAGGAGATGGTGCCCATCACGCCTTCCGGCACGCCCAGGCGCACGTAGTAGTCGCGCACTGACTTGGCGCGTTTCTGGCCCAGGGCCAGGTTGTACTCTATGGTGCCGCGGTCGTCGCAGTGGCCTTCCACCAGCACGGTCCAGTCCTTGCGGGCCTTCAGCAGCACGGCGTTGGCCTGCAGCGTGGCGCGGGACTCTTCGGAAAGTTCGTAGCGGTCGTAGTCGAAGGTGACGGTCTTGATGGTCTCGAAGGACTGGAAGTCCCCGCCGCGGATGTCGCCCTCGGAAGAGGCGGTGTCGGTGCTCTCGGAGATGTCGAGGCCCGGGATAGTGGTGGTGTCGGTGATCATTTCGGTGCCGTCGGCTCCCTTCTTGACGTTCTTCTTGTTGCAGGCGGACAGGGCGAGGGTGAGCGGCAGGACGAAAGCGAGGAGCAGAATCAGTTTCTTCATTATATCTAAAACCTCCGTAAACTTGATACAACGTATACTTTATAAAAATCCCCGCGTCTTTACAATCAAAAAATATATAAGAGGAGCCCCGTTGGCGTGAAGCGTGAAGTCTGGCGGCCTACCGCAGGGGCAGGACCGCAAAACGCGTTCGCGCACACCGTGCGCTCACTCGGCACTCGGCCTCGGCGCTACGCAAGCCTCGGCCTCGCGACGGTTTTGCTTGTCCTACCCCTGCGGTCTCCGCCGGTTTCTCCGCTGATACAACATTGCCGCGAACAGACGTAGGGCTGGGGAGGGTGTGCCTTCGCAGGGGCCTCGCGAGCCCCGAGCTTGCGTAAGCGCGAGGGGCGAGTGACAGAGTGAGGCCACGGTGTGGCCGAACGTACCCGGAGAAGGCATACCCTCCCCGGCCCTGCACGCTGGCGTTTAATGAAACAGCGCTAGGCCCCGAATTGATCTGTAGGGAGGGGGTATTAAGCGGAGAAGTAGAGGCCGGCGGAGAGGAGGAGGCCGAAGATGGCCACCAGTTTGGCGGTCTCGGGGACCAGGGCGGAAAAGTCGCCCTTGGAGGCCATCTTGCAGAGCTTTACCGCCTGCGGGGCGGAGAGAGCGCACAGGATGACCGGCCAGATGCTGCCGAAGGTTAAAGCGAAAAGATACGGGGTAAGTATCAGAAAGAAATAGAGCCTCTTGGCCCCGCCGGCGCCCAAGATAGAGGCCAGGGTGGAGAATTTGGCTTCCGTATCGCCGCGCACGTCGCGCATGTTATTGGCGTGCAGGATGCCCACTATCAGCAGCCCCACCGGGATAGAGGCCCACAGGGCTTCGGGCAGGAACTGCCTGGCCTGGATCAGGGCCGTGCCGGACACTATGAAAGGCCCGAAAGCGAAAAAAATGCCTATGTCGCCCAGCGCGCGGTACTTGTAGGCGAAACCGGTGGCCGTATAGAACCAGGCCAGCGCGAAGCCGGTCGCGCCCAGCCAGAGCAGGGCCGGCACGTGGTTCTTGTAGACCAGCAGCAGCCCTATGGCCGCCCCGCCGGCGAACAGCCCCAGGGCCGTCTGCAGCATGGCCCGGGGCGTTATCAGCCCGTCCACCAGGCCGCGGTCGTCGGCGGTCTCCTTGCGGTCCACGCCGTTCCTGAAATCGTAGTAGGTATTGGCCAGGTTGGCTGCCGAATGCACGGCCAGCGCGGCTATGAAAGTAAGGCAGAAGTCCAGCCAGGAGAAAGCGCCCTGGCGCGAGGCCACCACGGAGCCGAGCACCACCGGCACCAGGGAGGCCGGCCAGGAGTAGGCGCGCAGAATGATCATCCATTTCTTCATCATAGGGGTATCTTGATGGGTCAGGCCCGGCGTTCGCCGAGCGCCAGCAGGAAGTCTTTGAGGGCGGCAGCCCCGGCTTTGTCGGGGAAAGCGTCTATAGCGGGGGAAAGTCCTCTAAGCTTGTCGGCGGCGGCCTTGCGGGCGGCGCCGGAGAAGCCGCCTTTGCGCACCAGGTCCGCCAGCTCCAGCGCCGGCGCCAGGTCGGCGGCCGGGCCGGCCTTGATGGCGGCCAGCAGTTTTTCGGCCTTGGGCCCGGCCTTCGGGTCGGCCAGGGCCAGGATCAGCGGCAGGGTGAACTTGCCTTCCAGCACGTCCTTCAAAGTCTCTTTGCCGCAGGCCTCGGCGTCGCCCTCGAAATCCAGCACGTCGTCCACCAGCTGGAAAGCCACGCCGGCTTCTTCGCCCAGTTTTGCGCAGGAGGCCAGCAGCTCGGGCCTGCCCGCCAGCCGGCAGGCGGCCAGCGCGCACCAGCGGAACAGCGCCCCGGTCTTGAACGCCACTATCTTCTCCGCCTGGGCGGCGGTAAGCGGCTTGCCTTTGGAATTTTCCTCTATCAGAGCGCCCTCGGTCATGCGGCGCACGGCCTGTACCAGGCTTTCCGGCAGGTCGGGCGCGGCGCGGCCGGCCCAGTCGAAAGCCATGGCTATCAGCAGGTCTCCCACCAAAATGGCGGAATTTACCCCGAGCTGGTCGTAGAGAGTAGGCAGGCCGCGGCGGTAGCGGGCCTCGTCCAGGCAATCGTCGTGCAGCAGCGAGGCCGTATGGGTCAGTTCCGCCGCAGCTGCCGCTTTCTCGGCGCGCGCGCGGTCCACGCCCAGGGCGTCGGCGACCAGCAGTGTGAAGCGGGCGCGCGCTGCCTTGCCCAGGAAGCTGAAAGGGTGGCGGCCGAAATCGAAAACGCCGCGGTCGATGGCGTCCAGCTCTGCGGAGATGTACCCGCCCACGGCGCGCAGCGAATCTTCAATGGTCGGGGCGGTCTTTTGCATGATATGACGAAATATTTTAGCATTTAAAAATAATATAATTCCCATATAATGGGACATAGCCACGACCACGCGCACGAACATCACGACCATCACGCCCACGACGAGCATGCCGGCCACGGCCACGCCGGCGGCGCCCATTCCTGCTCGCACGGCCACGGTCACGCGCACAGCGGCCAGTCCCAGCGCGGCGCCATAACCGCCGCTTTCTTTATCACCGCAGGCTTCATGGTGGTGGAGGCGGCCGGCGGCCTGCTGACAGGCAGCATGGCGCTGCTGAGCGACTCCATGCACATGCTCACCGACGCCGCCGCGCTGGGGATGAGCTTTTTCGCCTCGCGGCTGGCCGCGCTGAAGCCGGATTCCTCACGCACCTATGGCTACCGCCGCGCGGAAGTGGTGGCGGCGCTTGGCAACGCCATGCTGCTGTGGCTGCTCTCCGGCTACATGTTGCGCGAGGTCTACGAGCGGTTCCACAACCCCGTGCCCGTGCTGTCGGGCCCCATGCTCGCCGTGGCGGTGCTGGGCCTGCTGGCCAACCTGGCCAGCGCGTGGATCCTGCACGGCCACAGCGAGGACAACATCAACATCCGCGGGGCTTTCCTGCACGTGGTCAGCGACCTGGCCGGCTCGGTGGCGGCCATCATAGCCGGCGTGATCATCTATATCACCGGCTGGTATCCCGCCGATACCATCGTCTCTCTGCTCATTATCGGGCTCATCCTTTTCAGCTCCACCCGCCTGCTGCTGGAGGCCTTTCATATACTTATGGAAGGGGCGCCGAAGGGCCTTTCGCTGAAGGCCCTGGAGCGGGAGCTGTTGGCCATGGACGGCGTTTCCGGGGTGCACGAACTGCACGCCTGGAGCCTCTCTTCCGGTTACAACGCCCTCAGCGCCCACCTGGTGGTGAAGGACCCCGCCAAGCAGCAGGCCGCCCTCCGGTCCGCCTGCCGCGTCGCCCAGGCTTTCGGCCTTAAGCACACGGTTTTCCAGGTCGAGGCCGAGCCGCTGCACAACGCCTCCTGCGATATCTGCGCCTGACCAGTCAAAATATTTGAGCTTTTTCTGACCTTTCCCGGATATTTACCGGAGCCGCCGGGGCTAAGATGAATACAGGAGGAGATTTGTCCGGCATGTAACCAAAGTTACAAAAGTTACGGTTGACAATTCTCAATCTGATTTTATATTCTTGCGAGGTATTGCTTTTTCAGGCATCTTGAGGGGACTACTTAAATTTTCGTGTTCTGTATCTGCGGACGGCCGTTTTGCAACGGACCGTTATACGGAGGAACTATGCGTTCATTCACAAAACTGGCGTTAGCTGCGGTTCTGGCTGTTTTCTCGGCGGGTGCCGCCATCGCGGCAACCACCGCGCTCACAGTCCACGTGGAGGACCCCTCCGGAGTTGGCCTGCCAGGCGTAAAAGTCGCCGCCATACAGTGGGGCATGAACGGACCTTCCACCTACACCCTTCTCGGCCTGACCGACGCCTCCGGAGACAAAGTCTTCAACCTTGAACAGCAGATGGGCTACAGCATCTACGTGACCTCCCACGGTTACTCGCCCACCATCGCCGAGCAGTTCAACGACCCGGAATACAACCCCAATCGGAATTTCTGGCCCTGGGACGCTACTCCGCTTTCCTCCACTTTTACGCTGACCCCCGGGCTGACCGGGATCGGCAAGATAACCCAGGCTTTCACCAACGCCACCCCCAGCAAGGTGCTGATGGGCGGCATACATAACATGCTAGCGCAGATGCCCGGCCCTTCTGGCATGGTCTTCACCAGCATTGGCGGCGCCGGCGTCCTGGAAATAGAGAACGTTCCCTTCTCCGCGGCCAATACCTATAATATAGGCCTCTACGATCCCACCCTGAACCGCGGCATCGGCCGCAACGTGATGAGCGACCTGGGAGACGGCAGCGCCGAATATCCCGGCGTGCCGTTGCTTAACTATCCCGCCCTCGATTTCAACCAGTCTATCCCGCCCTCGCGCGTGGAGACCAATACCCAGCCCGGAGGCTCCGGCGGCGGTTCCGCGGCCGGAGTCAGCGTGGAAGGCGTAGTTCACGAGTTGAACTATACCACCGCCACGGTTAGCCACACCGGCATCGGCATCAAGGCCTGCGTTTCCGGCAACAACTGGAACAGCTGGGCCAACACCGACGAGAACGGCCGCTTCCAGCTCTACGGCCTCAACCCCGGCACCACCTATTATTTCAACGTCATGGGCGGCTGCTCCTGGAGCCAGAATGGCCAAAGCGCGTGTTATGGCCCTTACAGCAGCGCGCAATACAACGCGCAGGATATCTGCCTGCAGAACCCCGGTTCCATAAACACCAACGACCTGCTGTACGTCAGCTCGGACGTGGCTTACCACAGCGTTAAACTGGCCCGCATGCCGCGCAGCAACGGCCAGATGCGCGTCTACGTGCGTTCTTCTTCCGGGTACCCTATTCCCAACGCGAACGTAAACGTAAGCCCCGATGGTTCGCCCTGGCCGCTGGCCGGGGACAGCTGCGCTAACCAGAACAACTACATGATGTTCTCGTCCACCAACTTCGCCTCGTCGCCCGGCTTCTCCAATGCCGGAGCCAATACCTCGGCCACCGGCTACGCCCTGCTCGACGGCCTGCCGAGCGGTACCTATAACGTTAACATCTGGACGCCTTTCTCCAGCGGCAGCTCCAACGGCCCCACCGGTTTCAACGGCGGTCCCGACGGCACCTTCGGCAACTGGAACGCCATACCATGGCAGGCGATCCACTGCACCGGTACCGGCGCTGACGACTACCGCGTAATGATAGACACCACTGCCGTCCCGACGATGAAGATCTTCGACAGCAGCGGTACGCTGCTGAACCTGTCTTCCATTACCTATATAGTGGACGCCGGGGGAGCTAACACCTCCGGAGAGATCCGCGGCACGGTCCGGTTCCCGGTAGAGGCCGACCTGATCGGCTCTCCCATAATGATAACCCTGTACCCGCAGTGCATGGAAGGTCCCTGCGGCTCAGGCAACTTCTCGGTCATAGCGGGCTCGGGCGCCGCCAGCTACGCGTATACCATAAATGTAGCGAGCGGCACCGACTACTGGATGAACATCAACTCGCCCGGCTGGGGCCGCCTGCAGAACAACGGCAATAATATGATCAGCCTGCAGTCTACCGGCACCGTTGTCCTGAACATGGACTTCGCCCCGGCGGGTACCGTCAGCGGCACGCTCTACAAGCCTGACGGCACCATCTTCACCCCCGCTGCCAACCAGTATGTCCACGTCGGCATGAACAGCGACCGCGGCGGCAGCGGCACCCAGCTGCAGAGCGACGGTTCTTTTGAACTGAAAGACGTGCTCTCCGGCGAGGCCCGCGCCTATATCAGCGCCGGCGGCATGGGAGAGTTCAATTACGCGCTGCCCACCCCGGTACCCACCGTCACGGTCACGGCCGGCAGCACTACCACGCTGAACATCAACCTGGTCAACGCGGTCTACGTGGGCGTGCAGCTTAGCACGGCCATGGTGCCCGACGCCTCAATTATCTCAAGCGACTATGACGCCATCATAGGCTTCCGGGCTATCCCCGTGCCCGCCGGCACGGTCCTGAAGGGCGAGACGCTCAAAGACATGCTCTTCGGCAAGGGCGATAACGATAACCGCCTCACCTTCGCCAACCCAACCGGCATGATGGACGGCGGCCCCTGCGGCAACAACTGGCCGGGCGGTTTCTGCGCCAAGAGCGTGCCGTCGCCCTCGGTCTACGACTTCTACCTGATGCGCTCCGGCGACTTCGGGAATATGTCTTCGTCCACGGCGGCCGCCGTGGCCGCCTACCCGCACTTCACGCTGCTGACCTCCAGCAAGAACGTGATAGTGGACAGCGACCACATAGTGGCCAGTTCCGTCCGGCCCGGCATGAACGGCGGCACGCTCGCCGACGGCATACCGGTGAACCTGACGCCCGCCACGAACCTGTCCGGCCGCGGCAACTCCGTGCTGGCCGGCGACGTGAGCGCCGACAACTTCTTCCGCGAGGCGGACTATATCGCCCTCAACGGCGACCTGGACGACTTCATGACGTACCTGCCTCTCGTGACCCTCTACGGTGCCGACGGCAGTTTCAAGGCCGCCGGCATGGTAGTGCCGCCGCCCGCGTTCATCCAGCAGTACGACCAGCAGTTCAACATCGCCTATGCCCAGGGCTACCCGGCCTTCAAGGCGCTGCTGGACCTGTCACCCTCGTTCGGCTTCGAGATCCGCGGCCTGGCGCCCTCCACCTGCTTCACCGCGGTGGTGACCACGCCCAACTACCCGCCCTACCAGACCAGGGCCTGCACCGGAGTTAACAATTCCACTACCACCATCACGGTGGACCTTGACTCCGCCGTGGGCGCGGGCGCCACCGTGCAGGGCGTGGTGACCAGCACCGCCACCGGGCTCGTCCTGCCCAACGCTTCGGTGGAACTGCTCAGCGAATCCGACACCCGCTCGGCGGTGACCGACTCTTCCGGCGCCTACTCGTTCCCCGGTCTTGCGCCGGGCACGGTGAAGGTGCGCGCTTCCATAGACGGCTACGCCTACGGCGAAGCCGATCAGGACCTGGTGGGGAGCAACTCCTACACCCGGAACTTCGCGCTGTTCCCGGCCGGCGGCTCCATCACCGGCACGGTCTACTCGCAGAAACTGCCTTACTCCAAGGTGCAGGCTGGAGCGCAGATCGTCGCCTACAACGACACCTACAACGGCACGCATCCCGACTCGCCCCTGCCGCTGATCAGGACCAAGACCGGTTCCGACGGCACCTACCGCATCAACGGGCTCATCCCCGGGGACGTCTATAAAGTGTTCCTCAAGGTGCAGGGCAAGTACACGCTGACCGTCTCTACCCCGGCGACTTCCGGGATCGTGGCGGACGTGGACTTTACCATGCTGCCCAAGCCCCTCGACATCGAGGTCTTCGCCAAGAAGACGGAGACCGACTTCGAGTTCACTATACTGAACCCGCAGGACTTCAAGAGCGGCTGGGTCGGCTGGAGCGCCTCGCCGTTCAACGGGGCCTCCGCCTCCACCGTCACCCTGACCAACCTCTCAAGCGGCGAGATGATAGGCAAGATACCGCTGGGCTCGCTGACTTCCGGCGTGACTTACGTGCTGTATGGCGCGGCCAAGTCCTACTCCGGCAGGCAGGTCGTCAAGGAACTGCTGTTCGGCAGCGACTACAAGGGCAACGCCAAGCAGCAGATCGACGAGGCCATCCTGGGCGACGACTCCGACGACGGCTTTGGCCGCAAGAACAACGAGGTCCCGCTGGACCGCAGCGGCGACGACCCGTCTGGCATAGTGTTCCCGCCCGGCGCCGTACTCGCCTCCACGGGATCCGTTCCCACCTGCTCGTTCAAGGGCGAGGACAAGGACTCCGCGTCGGCGGCCGCCAAGGTGGCCGCTCTCGGAGCGGACTCCTTCGCCGGCGACCTGTATACCATAGAGCTGGCGAGCGTTACCCACAACGACAACAAGTCCATAGAGATCACCCTGGCTTACGACAAGAGCACGGCCGACCTCGACGACCTCTCGGTGGCGCGCTACAACGACAGCACCGGGAAATGGGAGCAGCTGTCCGGCGTGGCCACGGTCAACCCGCTGAAGGGCACCGTCAAGGTCAAGCTGCGCTCGCTGGCTTCGGTCCTGTCGGTCAGGCCCGGCGCCTCCAGGTTCTCCGCTAACCGCTTCGACGGCAAGCAGTACCGCGTGTCCGCGGCCGGGTCCAGCAGCACCTCCGGCACCTTCGCCGTGGTGCGGCCTTCGATCGCCGGCAACGCCTACGCGGGGACCAAGCTGAAGGTGTTCAATTACCCGAACCCCTTCAACCTCAAGACCAAGACGGTCAATAACAGCCAGGGCGCGGCCCTCAGCGGCAACACCGAGGGCACCGTGATCCACGTGGAAGTGCCCGCCGGCAACGGCGGCGACGGCCACGTGCGCATCTACACGCTCGCCGGCGAGCTGGTCAACGACCTGAGGACCAACTTCACCGCCGGCGCGCATAACTACGTGCTCTGGGGCGGCAACAACAAGGCCGGCCAGCCCGTGGCCAACGGCGTCTATTACGGCGTGGTAGAACTGGCGGGCAAGGCGCCCGACCGCGAGGACGCGACCTTCAAGATGGTCGTGATAAAATAGGCCCGGGTTAAGACTGAGGAGAGACTATGAAACATAAAATATTCCTTTCAGCGGTTTTAATGCTGGCGGCGGCCTCCGCTTACGCCGCCGGCCCCGGCACCACGGGCGCCAGCTTCCTTAAGGTGGGAGTCGGCGCCAGGGAGCTCGCCATGGGTTCGGCCGCCAGCGTCCTCACCGAGGGCGCCGGCGCGGCCAACTGGAACCCGGCCAAACTCGCCGGGCTCAAGGGCAAGCACCTGAGCGCCAGCTACAACATGCTGTTCATCGACGAGTCCCAGGGCTACCTGGGCTTCGCCACGCAGCTTAAGGACGACATGGGCGTGCTGGGCGGCGGCATGAACTACCTGACCGTCGGCGACATCGAGCGGCGCGCCGGGGACACCGAGAACCCGGATTCCCTGTTCGACAGCAATAACATGGCGCTGGCTTTCTCCTACGCGCGGGCCGAGGTGCGGCCCGGGCTCGCGCTGGGCGCCAGCCTTAAGTACATCAGCCAGGACCTGGACACCCAGACCGACAAGGCCGTGGCGGTGGACCTGGGTTCGACTTACCAGCTTAACGACACCTACACCGCGGCCTTCGTGGTGCAGAACCTGGGCGGCAAGGTGGGCCCTGACAACCTGCCGCTGCTCATCAAGGGCGGCGTGGCCCGCAGTTTCCTGGACGGCAAGCTGGCCGCCGCGGCGGACGTGGACTGGCTGGCCTACGACGAGCGCTTCTACCTGGACCTGGGCGCGGAATACCTGCTCGGCAAGGGCCTCGCCTTCAGGGCCGGCTACCAGCTGGGCCGCTCGCAGGACGAGCTCGGCGGCCTGACCGGCCTCGGGGCCGGCCTGGGGCTCAAGTTCGACCGCTTCACCCTGGACTACGCCTATGTGCCCTTCGGCGACCTGGGCGACACTCACCGTATGACTTTGGGGTTCACCTTCTGACGCTGCACTGGAGAACATCTTGAAAAAACTTATACTAGCAGCAGTGCTTTTAGCGCCGGCCCACGCCGGCGCTAAAGGTTTCGAGCTAATGGGAAAGCTGGACGTATTCGGCGGCCAGTACTTCTTTGAGGACCAGTCGGGGGCCTTTAACGGCTACGGCGTCCTGGACGCCCAGCTGGCCAAAAGCCTGTCCTCCAGCAAGGGCTATTTCATCAGCCTGCGTTCCGTGTATACCGGCTTCAAGCAGGTCAACGAGCTCTCCGGCGGCGGCACGCTGTTCCAGCAGAGCATGGACCACTCGCTCGGCTACAAGTACATAAAGCGGTACGAGGGCGGCTGGTCGTTAAAGCCCCGGGCCGGAGTAAAGACGCAGTTCTTCCGGGAGACTAAAGACGAGAAATGGGGCGAGGGTCTCTACGACTTCACCCGCTACGAGGCGGGCCTGACGCTGGAGCGCAAAACGCGCTGGAGCCTCTCCTCCCCGTGGACCTGGCAGCTCTCCTGGGACGCCTATTACACGCGCTATACGCGTTTCAAGACCCTGGCCAGCAAGTATGGCGCGGAGCTGGCCTCCCCGAACCCGGGCACCCGCACGCTCGACACGCTGACCAACCAGCTCTCCTATTCCAGCGAACTGGACCTGCCTAACTTCGTCCGGGCGGACTTTTTCGCCTCCCTGTCCATGATCGGTTACTCGGACCAGAAGGTCATCAACTCGGAAGGCCGCTACCTGCCAGATATGCGCTCGGACTACTACCAGTCAGTGCACGCCGGCCTGTCCAAGCGCTATAACGACTTCGGCTTGCTGGGCGGCGTCCGGCCGGTGCTCGGCATGGGCCTGGGCCTGGGCAATACGTTCTCCAACCAGAACCACCTGGACACCGACCCGGCCAGGCTGAAGTATATCCGCGGCTTCTACGACTATGTAGAGGGCCGCGTAACGCCCAGCGCGCAGTTCACCTTTATAGAGTCGGGCCTGGTGGCCCGCCTGTCCTATGAGTACGCTGCGCGCAATTACTCGCAGCGCCTGGCCCAGAGGGCGGACGGTACCTATACCTCCAGAAAACTGACGCAGCGCTCCGGCAGCTTTACGGCCGAACTCAGCTATCCCCTGTTCAGGTCCGTGGATATCAAGGCGCAGGGCAACTGGGCCGATTCCGGCTCCAATAACGACTACGAGCAGGTTTACCGCTACACCTATAAGAGCTCCATGTATTTTGTGGGCGCGGAGTGGAGGTTCTAGCCATGAAAACATTATACCTAGCTGCTATCCTGTTAACGGCCGCCAGCCCCGGCGGCGCGGCGCCGACCAGGGAAGTTATGCTGCTGCCGCAGGGCGCCGGCGTGGAGGCCCGCAAGGACCCCTCCTCCGCCTGGGAGAAGGTGGCAGGGAAGGTCAGGCTGGAAACCGGCGCCGAGGTGCGTACCGACGGCCAGTCCAAGGCCGGGGTTTTCTTTCCCGACGGCTCGGTTTTCATGCTCGACAAGGGCAGCGTTTTCGGCGTTGAGGATACCAGCAAAAAGAAGGCCGGCTTCAGCCTGAAACTGGGCCGCCTCAAGGCCAGGGTGTCTGGCTATTTCGCCAGCAAGTTCGCTGTGCGCACGCCTACGGCCGTCTGCGCCGTGCGCGGCACCGAGTTCGATATCGAGGTGGGCCAGGAAGGCAATACCGAGATGAACGTTTCCGAAGGCCTGGTGGAGGTCAACGACTCCAAGGGCCGGATGGCCGTGGTCTCCTCGGAGGAGAAGATCAAGGTGGGCGCGGACGGCATGTCCATGCCCGAGACCGTTTCCCTGAAGGACGAGCGCGCCGGCGAGGCCGCGCGGCCCATGGCCGTGCGCCAGGAGACCGCCCGCGAACGCACCCGCACCATGCTCGAAGAGCTGCGCAACCGCGAGCTCAAGGCCAACGAGGCCCAGCTGGGCAAGGACGCCATTGACGCCTTCGGCCGCCGCGTGCGCCTGGAGGAATACCTGCTGCGCCCGAGCAGCAAGGAGTTTAAGGTGCTGTTCCTCAGTCAGAGGGCCGAAGAGGACCGCCTGGACTGGGGCCACCTGATAGAGCGCTTCAACGCCGATATCCCGGACGATATCAGCCAGGTGGCCGGTATCATAGACGGGATGTACTTCTCGGCCACGGCCCCGGCCAACTGGCTGAAGTATTTCGAGGTCTACCTGACCAACACCGTGGACAGCATTAAGGAAACCATAGACTTCACAGCCCCCGTGGCCATTAACTTCTCCGGCTACGGCGCCGGGACCAGGTATTACCCGGGTTCCATAGACTACAGGCAGATCCTCTCCGGCCCAGGCGTGGCGGCCGCGGCTGGCGCGGGTTCGCTGGTCGGCACTGGCCTGACCTCGCTGGCGGCGGACGAGCGGATGCAGTTCCGCCAGACGCAGGACTGGAACACCAGCAACGCCGGCAAGTTCACCTGGATGCAGAAGGTGGTGAACGGCTCTGGCGTGCTGGCCAACATGTGGGGGGTCACGCTGGACCCGACCAGCGCGGTGGACATAGGCAACCTGGGCACCCAGACCTTCTACGACCCCGCCATAGACCCGGGCGACGCCACGGTAACCTATCCCAGCGGGCCGGGCATGGCTGATTTCAGGGCGTTCTCCACCTACGCGGACGGCTCCACCGTGGGGTCCCGCAAGCTGCTGGTCTCCAACGAAGGCGAAATCCTGAAGATAGGCGGCAGCGCCAATTCCGACACCTTCCTGGCGGACGGCAGCTATAACCTGGAGATGATCATAGACTCCAGCCTGTTCCAGGGCCGCAACATAGACGTGCTGTTCGCGCCGGAGATCCTGACCCAGAAGAAAGAGGCGGTGCTGCCGCCTGGCACCTCGAACGTGGATTAAAAGCGGCTAAACTAAACGTTACCTCTGTTACAATTGTCCTAAGTCAACTGGCCGTTACCCTCCAATGTATTATAATTGGAGGGTAATGCTTTTTTTGGGGTAAGCATTCGTCAATTAATCGGGTAGTTCTATCGGTTTCTCAAGGAGTTCGTATGAAACTTGTCATCGTTTCAGCGGCGTTGCTTTTTTGTCTCTCGACCTGCGACGCAGCGTATGTCTCCTCGCTGCGCGGCGTGGTGGAGATAAAAAGGACCGGGACCGCGGACTGGGTTAAACTTGCCGGCGACGAGCAACACAAGCTGCAGCCCGGAGACGAACTGCGCACTTCCCGGGCCTCCACCGTGGATGTCATGATGGACGACGGCTCCAGGGTGAAGGTGGCCCCGCTCTCCGCCTTCAAGATGTCGGAAGAGAGCGACAGCGCGGTCTCGATCGGCCTTTACTTCGGCCGCGTGCGCTCGTGGGTCAAGAAATTTTCCAAGAAGTTCGAAGTTCGCACCCCGTCGGCGGTCTGCGCCGTGCGCGGCACCGACTTCATGGTCTCTGCCGACGCCGAGGGCAACAGCCGCGTCGAGGTTTACGAGGGCAGCGTGCTCGCCGGCGATTCCCAGGGCAATTCCTCGCTGGTCCGCGAAGGGCAGTTCTCCGACATCCCCGCCGGCGGCAGGATGAAGGACCCGGGCAATAATCCCGACGGGCCCGGCGACATGAATTCCGCGGCGGGCGGCCTCCGCGAACTGGCCCGCGCCGAGATCTACGGCGAGCTCTCCAAAGAGGACGTGCTCTCGCGGGCGCAGGAGGAGATGAAAGCCTCCGAGTACCAGAGCCGCAAGGTGGCCGTGGACGCCTACGGCAACCGGGTGCGCATGGAGGAATACACCATCCGTCCCGCCGCCAACCAGTTCAAGTACGTGGTGCTCAACACCCGCGACAACCGCTTCGACTTCGGCAAGATCCTGTTCACTTTCAACGCGGCCCTGCCCGCGAACCTGTCCGACGCCACGGCCAACATGATCACCGCGCCCGGCTCCGAAGCGCCCGCCTGGTACCTGACCGACATGAATAGCGTGATGAGCAACACCGTAGACAAGGTCACCGAGGACGCCAGCGGCGGCGCGATGGTGTTCAACAACAGTCTCTCGGACCCGCGCTATAACCTGATCTTCGGCAACTACGCCTTCTACGCCGCCGGCCCCGCGCAGGCCGGGCTCAACGGCGGCCTGGGCCTGCAGCTCTGGGCCAAGACCAACTACAACGTGCCCAACAACACGCACTCCTCCATCTCGTATTACGGCGGGGCCGCCCCCACGATAGTGACCGCGCAGCCCGGCGGGCCCGACGTGTTCCATACCTACACCGGGAACATCTACAGCGACAACACCTGGATAGCCGCCGAAGACTACGTGCTGTTCAATGACGGCGACGTGCTCTCCACCGGCGACTTCAACAGCGGCCTCGGCCAGGGCAACACGGTGGACGCCGTGACGGACAAGCTGAATTTCCAGCGCGTCTATACCAGCTCGCTCTTCGGCGGCCGCACCATAGACGTGATGTATTCCGCCAAGCTGCTGAAGGAGGCAGGCCTGCTCCGCTTCTGACCGGACCCACTTGAACTATGATAAAAATTTCCAAGACACTGCCCGCAGCCGCCCTCCTCTTCTGTGTTTCAGCCCTGCACGCCGGGGTCAAGGTCACCCCGGTGGCCGACGTCTCCCTGCTGGGGGGCAAGTATTACCTGGATTCAGACGCCGCCTCTTTCCAGGGCCGCCTCGACGCCTTCGTTTCCCCGGCGCTGGCGCTGGCCGAGGGCCACGACCTGATACCGGTGTATTCCGGCAACTACTCCGGCACGCAGGACGTGCAGGAACTCGCCGGCGGCGGCGTGCTGACCCGCAAGCGCCAGACCCATACCTTTTCCCTGAAGTACGTCTACACCCGCGAGTTCGACAAGTATAAGCCCCGCCTGTCCTACTCCAAGGCCTCCATCAAGGAGACCAACGACGAGGATTGGGGGGACGGCCTCTTCGACTACACGACGCTCTCCCTGGGCTTCGAGGCCGAGCAGGAGCGCCCGCACGGCACCTTCAGCGAATCCTACGACTTCTACCAGGTCAGCTACCCCAACTACAGCACGCTGCTGTCCCAGTCCGCGTCGGTCATCAACGACACTACCACCTTCAACCAGCTCTCCACCAACGCCGGCGAGAACCCCATGGACAACGCGGCGCACCGGGTGGCCCTGGCCTATACCTGGTTCCCGGACCCGATGACCATGAAGGCCGGCTACGACTTCACTTACCGGGCCTACCCCGACCAGGCCGTGGCGGCCAGGCCCTCCACCGGCTCCTCGCCGTTCCAGAGCGACAAGCGCTGGGACGTGATGCAGAACTTCAGCCTCAAGGCCAGCCGCGCGCTGAAGCCGCTGTTCTTCAGCGCCGGGGCGCGCCTGGGCTGGATGAGCTCCAACCAGGGCTCCTACGACTCCTCCCGCAACAAATACATGGAGGATTACTACAGCTACGTCGACTTCTCGCTCAGCCCCGCGGTGGGCATAGCGCTGAAGAACGGCATGCAGTTCAATTTCAACCTGGACTGGCGCCGCGTCTTCTACGTCGGCCGCCTCAAGCAGGGCGCCAGCGGGGAATACGGCTCGGACAAGATAGACCAGACCTACTGGCTCACCTCCATCTCGGGCCGCTACCCGATAGCCGGCCGCTTCTTCGCCAGGGCCGCCTATAATTACCAGCTTTCCAACTCCAACATGCGGTACGAGGACAGTTTCCGCTACAACTACAGGGCCAGCACCTACCTGCTGGGCCTGGAGTGGGAGTTTTAAAGACAGCGCGGTCCGTGTAATAGTCAGAGAAACTAATTTTAGCGTCGGTATTTCAGCCGGAGATAACTTATGCGCAAGATCAAAAACATTTTCATTAACCTGCTGGGGGCGGCCGTCCTGACGGCCTTCGCGGCCCAGGCGGGGGCGGTCGGGTTCACCGGGGATTTCTTGCTTCCCGAAGGCGCCAATTACGACGGCGGCAATATGGACGGCGGCTGGGCCACGGCGTACTACGCCAACAGCGTCTATGTGGTCGGCGTCTCGTCCCCTACAGGCGGTTTCCTGGTGCGCTACAGCACGGCCGGCGTAATGCAGGCCTCCGGCGCCCTGCCCGGCGTGGAGCTTACCGGCGTGGCCGTGAACGCGGCCGGCGTATACGCGGTGGGCACCAGCTACAGCCCCGTCAGGATGGTCATCGCCAAGTTCAACAACAGCACGCTGGCCCTCGTCTCCTCCAAGACCTGGGATACCGGCCTGACTCCCGCTTCCGGGGCCGATGTAGCCCTCTGCGCCGCCGGCAACGCCTATGTCATAGGCACGAATCTGAGCCTGAAAGGCGTAGCCTTTGGTATGTACGACCCTAACCTCGCTACTCTCAGCGAGAGCGGTTTCGAGACCGCCGGGGACGACGCGGGTACCGGCATTGCCGTGGACGGCACCGATGTCTACATGGCCGGCCATAGCCTGATAGCCAGTACCACCTATTTCCTGGGCCTGAAATACAGCCTGAGCGATTACCTTTCCGTCATGTACGCCTCCACCAGTTTGACGGGCATTTACCTGGACGAACTGCACGAGCTGGGCGGCAAGATAGCCGTCAATCCCGTCACGCACCAGGTTTACGCCGCCCTCAACCAGTCCCATAACGACATGCGGCTGGCCAGGTTCAACCCGACCTGGAATTACGTGGATGCGCAGGTCTTCAACGGCTCCGCCTACGCCGCCGCCTCCGACGTGGTGATAGACAGCACCGGCAACGTGCTGGTGACCGGCTCGTATAATACCGGCGCCGGCAACGATTACCCCGTGCTGCTCAAATACAGCCCGTCGATGGTGTTCATTTCCAGCGCCGCCAGACCGCAGACCTACGGCTACGAGTCCGCTTCCGTGTCGCTGAACCCGGTCAGCGGAGACGCCTTCGGCACCGGCGTCTACTTCTCCGACGGCACCGGCAACGAGCCCGGGTGGGACATGCGCACCGTGAGATTCTCCGCCAGCGCTGCCCCCGCCCTGCGCCAGATCTCCGGTACGGTCACCTATGCCGGCACTTACGATCCCGCCGCCGTCCTGACGGTCCGGGTCAGCACTTCGGCCGATTTCCGGGGCACTCCGTTCTTCACCAGCATTCCTTCTCCGCTGGCGTCGCAACCCTATACTATTTCCAACGTGCCCGCCGGTACCTACTACATGGCGCTGACCGCCTCCATCAATTGGGTGGTGGCGGACTCCACCGATCCCTGGGGCGTGCACGGGCAGCTCGGCACTCCCACGCCCATCGACGTCACCGCCGGCGACGCCGCCGGCGTAGACGTGGCTATGATCGACGGCAACTCTATTCCCAACCCCTGGTCCATGGAGCCGCTCCCGCCCGCGACGGTGGACTGCCTGGGCACCTTCGGCCTGGGCGGCGAGTGCCGCATCAACGGCGGCGCCACCTTCGCTACCGGCATCGCCACTGACATCTTCGACAGCAGGTACCTGCTGCTCACCAACCTGACCGATTCCGCCATAGTCAAGTTCGACTATCTGGGGGACATCGTGTCCTCCGTGACCGTCAAGTACTCGGTCTTCAACGATATCAAGCTCAACGCATTCAATGATGACTTTTACGTCGCCGCGCAGGGCCCGGTCTCCGGCGTGCGCGTTTACCGTTACAACTCTTCCCTGGCCCTGGTCTCTTCCGTCACCGTGGCCGGCTACCAGGGCGCCCGCCAGCTGGACTTCGACGCGCAGGGCGCCGTTTACACGGTCTCCACCAAGGACAACGGGGGGGATTACGACATCCGCGTCGTGAAATTCTCGGAAGCCCTCGTCCCGCAGGACGACTGGAGCGACGTCTCGCCCGGCGCCGACCAGGGCTACGGCATCGCAGTGGACGGCACGGACGTTTTCGTGACCGGCATACAGCGCCCGGACGCCTTCCCCCAGGTGGCCGTGATAAAGCTGGACGGCACCTCGGTGCTGAGCAAGACCGGTTCCGCCTGGGCCGACTCCGCGCCGTTCACTTTCCCGGAGGGCGTGGGCTTCAATAATATCCGCGTCGCGGCCGACTCCACGGGAGTCTACGCCGCTTTCAACGCCGATCTGCTGGCCAGCACCGCCACCGCCGTCTACCGCTTCACCAGGGCCGACATGGCCCTCGGCTACTCGTCCGCCACCATGGCCGGTGCCGGGAATTTCGGCGACATGAAGATCAAGGAAGGTTACCTTTACCTGGCCGCCGAGGCCGTGAACCAGGCGCGCGTGACCAAGTATTCAGCCGCCTCTTTCTCTCCCGTGGCTTCCAAGACCACCAACCTGCTGCCCTACGGCCTGGCGCCCGGCGCCCTGGCTTTCGGCGTAGTCGGCACCGCCTCCGAGGTGTTCCTCGGCGGCGTGATCCCCTACGGCATGGGCGACATCGCCGCCGGCGCGGCCGAGCTGGCCTTGATCGACGGCCCAGTGCCGGTCATAGAGCAGCCGCAGGACTACACGGAGGGCACCAACAACCTGCTGATGGCCCCCGACGGTTCCGGCGGCGCTTACATGGTATTCGACAGCACAGTGGGCCCCAACGAACTGCGCATGGTCTATGTCAGGCGCGTGGACGCCTCCAACCATACGCTCTGGGCCTACGACGTTACCCAGACCGCCGTTACCGGTATAAATGAACTCTACGCCCTGCCCGACGGTTCCGGCGGCCTCTACGCCGGCTGGTTCACCGGCGGCCACGCCTACGCGCAGCATTACGACGCCAACGGCACCGTCCTGTGGGACGTCAACGGCGTGCGCGTCTCCAGCGGTCCCGTGGACGGCGGAGAATTCGTCGCCAACCCGCAAGGCGGCTTCTTCGCGGTCTTCGGCTATATCCAGACCGACGTCAACACTTCCCTGACGGCCCAGAGCGTGCGCTCCGACGGCAATTGCAACTGGCCGGCCTACGGTCCTTGCTCCGCGGCCGCCGGCACGCCGATCCCCGCCGTGGACTTCGCCGGCGAAGGCGCGGGTGCGGCCGGCACTGACGGCTCCTTCATGTTCTTCTGGGGCGGCGACACCGACGAGAACGGCTACCTCCAGATTGCCGGCTCCAAGCTCGATGCCTCCGGCGCCCTGGTCTGGACACCCACGGTTAAGTCCCTCTACGCCTCCGGCACGGCGCAATTGGGCTACGACCTTGAGGCCGCGGCAGACGGCGCCGGCGGCGCCTACGTGGTCTGGTCCAGCTCCGAGTCCGGGGCCCGCGCCCTGTACGCCCAGCGCTATAACTCCTCCGGCGTCGCGGAATCCCCCTGGATGTCGCCCCTGCAGCTCACCGGCGCGGTCCTGCCCGCGGATTACTACCTCAAGCTGTCGCTCACCTCCGACGACGAGGGCTTCTCGGTGCTTTATTCCAGCAACACGATGACCGGCGCCAGCGAGGTGCGCGTGGTGCGCGGCCAGTCCGGGCTCAGCCAGCTGGCCGCCGGCTTCAGCCTCAACGGCAAACTGCTGGGCTCCACTTCGGACAGCGAGCAAAGCCTGGTCTACGACGGCACGGCTTACCACATAGCCTGGAACCAGTGGGAGACGGGCCTGCCGGCGGGGAACTACCACCGCGTCGCCTATCAGAAGATGGCCAAGGACGGCACCTTTACCCACGACCCGTATTACAGCGTGGGCCTCGCCTCCGACTGCGTAAAGATAGACGTTTCCACCGACGGCGCCGACGGCGCTCTGGTCGGCTGGATGGAAAAAACCGGCGGCGGCATCGAGACCGTCACTCCGCGCCTCCTGGATATCCCTCTCGCCGTCGGGCCGGTTTCGGTTTACCTCTCCACCCGCAGCGCCGCTCCCGCCGTGTATCTGACCGGCCAGCCGGGCCCCGCGCTGCTGCTCGACGTACGCACCGTAGCAGGCCAGGCGACCGTGACCAATCTGCGCGTACACGTTAACCCCGCCGGCGCCTACACGGACGTCGCCGCCGTCAGCCTTTACGCCGATAACGGCGAGGACGGCATCTGGAGCGCGGGCCATGACCTGATCTCCAGCGCCGCCGTCTCCGGGGCCTATGTGGACCTGGCGTTCCCCGCTGGCACTATGGTCAATACCACGCCAGGACCGGTGTTCCTGGCGCTTACCCCGGCCCTGGCCGCGGCCGGCAACAGCGTTAACCTTGCGTTGGACGACGCCTCGGCGCTGACGACCACCGGCGAAATGCAGTCGCAGGGTTTCTACCCGGTCGTCTCCCCGCTGGTGTCCGTCACCTCCCAGTCGGGCGTCACCGATCTGGCCGTCAGCCCCGGCCAGAACCTGGCCTCCGTGCCCCTGTCCTGGACCTATCCTCAGGCCATTCCCTCCGGCCAATACATGATCAAGTACAGCACGGACCCGGCCGACCTGGCCGGTCCGGAAGCGCCCGCTATCGTTACGCCGCTGACTTCCGTTACCGCCGGCTCGGGTGATTCCATCCTGGTCAGCGATCTGCCGGAAGTAGCGGCTACGGTGGGCGGCGTTACCCGCGTCTTCCCGTATCACTTCGCGCTCTGGCTCTACAACGGAACCAGCACTTCGCCTGTTTCCAACCTGGTGCAGAACCAGTACTTCCCGCTCTCCTCCTCGCAGGCCGGCGAAGCTGTGCTTGCTTACTCCGACCAGCTGCAGATCGATCCCGCCGACAACGTGCGCTCGGCGCATCTTGGTATGGACCGCTACACGGCGTTCACCTTCTACGGAACCCCGGATAACCTGCTGACCCTGCGCACACCGGCCGGCGCTTTTTATTACAAGCCCGCCGTCGGTGCGTTGGAGTTCAAGGACCTGGCCGTTGACCCCAGCGGCTTCTCTTACCTGCTGGCCATGCTGGACACCAACGCTCTGGTGCTCAAGATCGCGCCCGACGGCGAAGTGCTGTGGGTCCGCGACCTGGGCGCCGAAAGCGCCAAGGCAATAACCTTCGGCGGCGGCGCGCCTTACGTGGCCACCGAGGTCACTGGCGCGGGCGGCGATCTCGACGTGAAACTGCGCAAGCTGTACGTGGGGTCCGGCGGAGCGGACAACGGCAACCCCTACATCTACGACACCTCCGAGGAGTACGGCTGCCCCTCCAACGACCGCGTCAACAGCCTTGAATTCACCTCCGACCCGCAGCGTGCCTACCTTTACCTCGGCGGCGCGGTCGGCGAGGCTTACTGCTTGGGCAACTACTTCCCGAGGCAGGGCCGCGTGGCCAAGATCGCCGATACCGGCGTGGAACGCTCCACCTCCACCGCCTATGTCGCGGGCGCCTGGCCCCTCCGGCATAATGTCCAGCCCTACAACCCCTCTGAAGTAACGCGCGTCCGCGTTATCGGAGACGGCGACCTGCTGGTAGCCGGCTACGAGCGGCCTCAGTATTACGGCCGCTACGGCGCCGACGTCTGGCTGAACAAGTACAGCGCCTCAGCCTCGCAGCTTTTTCCCGCTACGGTCTATTATTCCGAAACCCAGTACGACGTGGACGAAGTGCCCACCGGCCTGGACTACGACGGCTTCGGCAATATCTACGTGTCCGGCTACGCCGACAAATCGTACCTGTCCCAGGGCTACGACCTGCTGCTGCTGAAGTTCGGCCCCGGCGGCCAGCTTTCGCAGAACCGCGTCTACGACTCGGGCTCTCCGCAGGACGGCTGGGGCTCCGACGTCTTCGTCTCCAGCGATAATTATGCCAACGTCTACGGCCCGTTCACCAGCCAGAACTACTACGGCGTGTATTCCCTGCCGCCCGGCGGCGGCGGAACGGCCCCGAACGCCCAGTTCTTCGCGGCGATGGAGGGCCCTTACACCGGCTCCGCGGACCTGATGTGGAACTACACTTCCGCCCTGCCCGAGGGCGCCACCTTCTACGTCCAGTACAGCGCCGACCCGGCGCCCCTCTGGGACCGCGCCGGCGCGCAGCTCTCCTTTAACCCGGGAGCCAAGCTGCCGGGCGAGATACAGAGTTTCCGCGTCGGCGGCCTGACCACGCTGCGCTACCCCGACCAGGCGGTGGGGGAGAACCGCGGCCTGCTGTACCAGTTCAAGGTCTGGATAGCCAGCGCCGGCCTCACCACCGAGCTGCCCCCGGCGCAGAGCTACGCCCGTACGCCGCAGGCTTACGACAATACCCGCTATTTCGGCCGCGAGCGCCTCTCCTACATGAGCGGCGTCAGCATGCCGCAGAACGCGCTGACGGTAGACGGCTCCTACGTTTACCACGCCTTCTCCGGCCGCGCTGACGGCTCCGCCAACCTGGGCTTCGGCCTGCGCAAGTATAACGCCGACCAGTACCTGGAGTGGACCAAGTTCTTCAACCACCGCCTCAACAGGTCCTACCAGGTCTCCGGAGTTACCCGGGACGATTCCGGCAACTTCTACCTCTTCGGCTCCCAGTACCCCGTGGCCGAGGTCATCACCGGGCCCGAAGACTATATCCCCGGCAAGGACGCCTGGCTGGCCAAGCTGGACCCGAACGGGGACCTGCTCTGGTCCTACGCGGCCGACATCTCTGGCCTGGGCCTGATGGATTCGTTCAGCGACGCCGTCCTGGAGGGCGGCTACCTCTACGCGGTGGGCGTGGCTTCCACCTCCTCCACCGGCCTCGACGCCTTCATGCGCAAGTTCGACCTCAGCCCCGCCAATGGCCCGGCCGTGGTCTGGACCTCGGCTCTGCTCAACGGCAGCGCTTCCGAAGACGACTACGCTTACGGCGTCGCCGTAGGCACCGGCGCGGTCTACATGGCCGGCACGCTGAAGAACTCCACCAAAGACATGTTCATCCGCGCCCTCGGCAAAGCCGGCGGCGCCCCCGTAGGAGAGCTCATAACCAACGACTCCGCCTACCCCGATGAAGGCTACGACCTTGCTATCACCACCACCACCCCGCCCTACCTGTACCTGGGCGGCGCGTTGGGCAAGCTGGAGATAGAGGGCAGCGCCTACGAGAAGAGCGACGCCGCGCTGCTGCAGTTCACGCTCGACGGCGGGCTGGCGCGCACCATTACCTATGACGGCAAGGACGTCATGGACCACGACGCCGTCTACGCCGTAAAGGCGGACGCCTCCGGCGTCATTGTCGCCGGCTACGAAGCCAACACCCTCGAGGGCAGGAACACTATCGTCGCCAAGTACGACCACGACCCGGCGGGCAGCGTGCCCGTCTGGAGCCGCAGCCTGAACCTGGTGGACGACGGCGACCCGTATACCGCCAACTACGGAGACGACGAGGCCTACGGCCTGGCCCAGGGGCCCGACGGCAGGATCTACATGCCCGTCTCGCTGTGGGTCAACCACCCCGGCTTCTATTACTTCCCCGAGCCCAACTTCAACCTGGCGGCCTATTCCGGCCATGTGCCCGGCTCGGTCCGGCTCGAGTGGATGAACAGGGAATACCTGCCGACGGGGTCTTTCTTCCGGGTTCAGTATTCCACCTTCTCGGACGCGGCCTGGAGCCCCGATTCCGCGCAGCTCACCCTCCCCGTGGATTACGACATCTACGAGGGCATGAGCGTGGACCGCCCGGTCTTCGGCCTGGATACCGGCCGCGACCAGTACGGCAATTCCATTGGCCCGGTGTATTACTTCAAGGTCTGGGCCGTGCCGGGCGAGGGCGGACAGCTTATTGCCGCCTCACCGCGCCCCAGGGCCGGCGCCCCCGGAGTGCCTGTGCTGGTTTCCGCCGTTCCCGCTTCGGCCCGCGCCGGAGAAGGGTGGGTCTTCGAGAACGTGGCCATGTACCCCAACGACGCCAGGCTGTTCTCCATGGGCGCCCCCGTGTATAGCTACGGCGACTACGAGAAGGAGTTCCCGGGCGTGGCCCGCGACTCCTCCGGCAACCTCTACACGCTGGCCAACATGAACTGGAACGGCAGCGACGGGTTCGCGGTGAAGAAATTCAATTCCGCCATGCAGCCGCTCTGGACCCGGTTCTACGCGCCCGGCGAGTGGCACCAGGCCAAGGCCAACAGGATGGCCGCCGACTCCGAGGGCAATCTCTATATAACCGGCTACGAGCGCGCTATGGCCTCCGAGACCGGCCGGGATATCTTCGTGCTGAAGCTGGGCGCTTCCGGCGCCGCTTGGAAGACCCTCCTGGACTTCGAGGGTTCGGACGACACCGGCTATGGCGTGGCGCTGGACGCGTCCGGCAATGTCTTCGTGGCCGGCACCGTCTACACCTCCGCCCAGTACAAGAACGCATACGTGGCCAAACTGGGTCCCGCCGGCGTACTGCTGACGACCGCCGCCTATAACGGCAGCGCCGGCGGCGACGACGAGGCCTACGGCGTGGCCGTGCGCGACGGCGAGGTGTTCCTGGCGGGCTCTTCCAATGAGACCGGCCAGGGTTTCCAGTTCCTGATGGCCCGCTTCGCCGCCGGGGACCTGGCCGCACGCGGCGCGGCCGCCATCGGCGACGACCCCTCCGTGGCCTACGAAGAAGCGGCCTTCGACGTGGCCGTCGGCAGCGCCGGCGTGGTCTACTTTGCCGGGCAGATCTACGAGGAAGGCAGTTATTCCCTGGACGCGGCCGTGGTAAAGAGCTCCGCGGACCTCACCGCCCTCGATTGGGCGGAGCCGATGCGCTTCAACAGCCAGGCCAACGGCGCCGACTCGGCCCGCGCGATAGCGCTGGACGCCGGCGGCGCGGTCTACGCGGCCGGCTACACCGAACGCTACGACATCAACCAGGACCGTAACCTGTGGCTGCGCAAGTACGCCCCCGACGGCGCGGAGCTGTGGACGCAGGAGTTCCACGCCAACGCCGTGCAGGGCGGCGACCCCTACGCCATGGGCCCCAGTTCTGACGAGGGCTTCAGCCTCGCGGTGGGCACCATGGGCTTCGTCTCGGTGGGCGGCAAGTACGGCGGCTACTACGGCATGTACCGCTACCGCCAGACCAACCTGCTGGCAGTCAACCCGACGCTTACGGTCAACGTGGCCAGCGGTACCGCCTCCGTGCCCTTCGCGGACGTGCGGGTGGCGCTGATCCCGTTCTCCGCCACCGGCGGCATCGACGTCTCCGGCTCCACGATAGCGGTGACCGGCGCCTCCGGCGCGGTCTCCTTCCAGGTGCCGGCCGGCAAGCAGTACTTCATCGCGCTGGACAGGCAGGGCTTCAGCCCCGCCATGAGGGACCAGCTGATGGACCCGTACGGCAGCTACTTCGTGCAGCTCAACGCCGACATGACGAAGAGCTACATCCTGTCGCCGCGCGCCGCGGCCGACGCCTATTATCCCCTGACGGTCAGAATCTCTTCCGCCGCCGCCCGGGACTTCGTGATGGCCGAGGTGTTCTTTACGGCCACCGGCGAAAAGGCGGCCTACGGCATAGCGCAGGTGCCCGCCGGGGTGACGGCCACCACCATTACCGTGACCAACCTGCCGCCGGTCTCGGCGGCCGGGGCCTACACGCTGGGCGTGACCATACCCGGGCGCAGCCTGGCGCGCAGCATAGTGATGAACGCCCTGTTCCCGCAGACCAGCTCCTACCTGGTCAGCATGTCCACCATGGCCGGCGCGGTGGCCACCACCGGCGGTTTCGAGGTGGGGGCTTCCACCACGCCGCCCGTAGTAGAGGGCGTGGTGCGCAACTTCCGCACCTGGGCCCCCATAGAGCAGGTGCGCGTGCGCCTCTATAACCGCACCGAGCCTTGCAGCAGCGGCAACTGCGAGCACAATAACTACGAAACGCTGACCGACGTGAACGGCAAGTTCTCGTTCTACAACGTCGTCAGCACCGCCGGCGCGTACAACATCATGGGCCAGAAGGCCGGCTACAAGCGCGGCGGGGCGCCGCAGTTCAGCGTTATAGCCGGGAACCAGAACACCAGCTACCGCGAGTTCCAGCTGGAGGAAGCCACGTACACGCTGCGCGGCTACCTGCGCTACCGCGACGTGCCGGTGCCCAACGCCGACGTGATGGTCTACGGAGATTACAACCCGTACGGCGGCGGTTCCGACAGCTACCGCGGCGGCCGCGGTATGGACACCGACGCCAGGACCAAGACGGGCGCGGACGGCTCGTTCGTGTTCAGCACGGCCACGGCCAACGGCCTGCCGGACGGCCAGCTTCGCATGCAGGCGGCCTTCTTCGGCAACTGGATGGACCTCAACGAAGGCAACACCCAGAACTTCTCCAGCGTGGACGCCGACGACGTACGCATAGTCATCTCCAGCCAGGGGGCTACCGGCGTCGCCAACTCGAACTGCACTAAGGGCCGCGTCTGGAAGCTGCGCGCCGACAACGGCGCCTGCCAGAGCCTGGCCACCGGGGACGTTAACTTCAACATCATGCCCCCGTCGCAGAACGACTACGCTACGCTCTCGGGCTCCATCACCTTCGTGACCTCGTACACGGTCACGGCGGCCAACCCGCTGGTCATCAGCACGGCGCTGCCGATCACGGTGATGGCCATGGAGGAGTGCACCGACTGCAAGACCCGCTCGATGGGCTTCGCGGTGATCAGCGGCACCTATACGGTGAACCGCGCCACGTACAGCATCACGCTGTCCACCGGCCTGGCCTACTATACGCGCGTCACCTCCAACGAGTGGGGCGAGGTCAGCTCTTTCGACGACCGCGCCGACTTCCGCTCCACCATGACGACCTCCGTCCGGATGAACTTCACCGTGACCAGGGCCGGCAAGCTGACGGGCGTGGTCAAGATGCCCGATGGTTCCAACTACAAGCCGACCTTCAACGTCAGCAGCGACGACCCCGGGTACCACAGGATAGACATCAACGTGGCCGGGCAGAACGTCAGCGTCAACGAGGGCTGGAACGTGGACGAGTACGGCGCGTTCGAATTCCCGAACCTGGCGCCGGGTCTCTACTCCATCAATATCCGGCCCGAGGGCCTGGGTTTCCGCTGGGCGGCCCCTGCTCTGACCGACGTGTCGGTGGTGGCGGGCAAGACCACTCAGGTGACCCTGAAGCTGGAGGACGGCCTCTACGTGCAGCCGCAGATCATCGGCCTGCCCGAGATCTCCACTCCCACCTGGGCTTACATGATGGTCCCGGTCCCTTCCGGCACCGAGATGAACCAGAAGAAGATAACCGAGATGTTCTTCGGCAAGGACGTCTTCTCGTTCGAATACAGCACTGGCACCCAGGTCTGGCAGAAGCGCGTCATGCAGGTGGGGCAGTACGACTTCTACCTGGTGCTCGGCTCCCGCTATAACCCGGGCGGGGGGTCAGAAGATATAGAGAGCTACGACCACTTCGGCAACTTCATCGGCAAGGTGAAGGGCTTCAACGTGCAGCGCAACGACGCCACTCCGAACCTGGGCACTGAGTCCCAGCCCATCCCGGTCAATGTGCTCGGTTCGCTCGGGCAGGAAACGTTCGAGGGCGTCATAGACGGCGACCGCCTTTACACCGACTCCGACCTGCGGCGCATCTTCTCCAACATAGAGGAGTTGTTCGAGTCTATCCCGGCCGTAATGGTCTACGACGCGGCCGGCGACCTGCGCGGCTATACCGCCGGCATGCCGCGCCAGGCGGACTTCCCGCTGTTCTGGAGCAATATCGGCGCCCAGGACCTGCCGGGGACCCGCGCCTACCTGGGTTCGCACGACAACCGGTTCATGGTCGCCGGGCTGCCGCCGGGGCGCTACACCGTGGTGTTCAACAACCCCAACTACCCGCCCGTCGCCAAGGAGGTGGACGTCCCGCTGGCCTCGTCGTATAACGGCAGCTACGCGTTCGACTTCGACGAGCAGCGCGTCCGCGTGGGCACGATCTACGGCACGGTGCGCAGCACCGCCACCGGCGACGCGCTCGGCAGCGCTACGGTCTACCTGAAGCACAAGACCGTGGAGAAGTTCGCGGAGACGGCCGCCGACGGCTCGTTCACGTTCGACAATATGCCGGCCGGCATCTACCGGCTGGAGGTGGCGCGCGAAGGGTTCGTGAAGGCCGGCGAGAAGACCTCGCTGGCGGGCAACGACTCCGTGCGGCTGGACCTCTACCTGACGCCTTCGCATACCAATATGACCGGCAAGGTGTTCATGAGCAAGTTCCCGTCGCCGGTCACCCGGTCGGGCGTCAAGATCGTGGCGTACGACGAGACCTTCAACGTCGAGCACCCGACAGAGTACCTGCCCAAGATAGAGGCTACCACCAACGACGCCGGCGAATACGAGCTGGCGGGCGTGGTGCCGGGGCATAACTACAAAGTCACCGCCTTCCACGGCGGCAAGCAGACCTACACGCTGGACGTGGGGAGCGAGACCGTTACGGAGGGCGTGACCTACCTGCCCGACATCGTGATGCGCGACGTGCCGCCGCAGATAGTGGTGAAGGTGCGCCGCTCGGCCGACACGCTGAACAAGGCCGACGTGACCATCAAGTCACCCAAGGCGCTGGTCACGACCCCGGTCTGCAAGGTGAACCCCGGCGACGTCTACGTGGCGACCTCGGCGGTCAGCCTCGCGCTGGTGCCCGGCACCAATAATACGTACGCCGGGCAGTTCACCATCTCGCAGCACCAGCCCTTATACAACGTCTACGTCGCGGCCGGAGACGGCTCGAGCAGGATGGAGAAATCCGTCACGTTCAGCCCGAACAACTCGGCCAAGACGGAACAGTACATCCAGGACGAAGCCATCCAGGGCGGCGAGATACAGATGGACAAGGAGTCCGAGGAGTATTCCGGCATCGAACTCGATACCGGCGGCCTCTCCTACGACCAGAGCGGCGGCGCGAGCGCCTCCTCCTTCAGGCCTTCGGCCGACGGCGGCAGCCTCGTGGGCGGCTTCTTTAGCTCGCTCCCGTCGGTGCGCACGGTAAAGACGGCCAAGGGCAACCTGAGCCTCACGCAGGCCATCACCGACCTGATGGCGTCCGAGATCTACAACATGAGCCTCGATAACGCCTCGGCCAACAAGCCCTTCACGCTGACCCTGAAGTACGACAAGGACAAGGCGGCGGACGGCGCCAACCTGCGCATCTACCAGTACAACGAGACTACCGGCGTCTGGGAAGAGGTCCCCGGCAACTACACCACCGACCCGATGCTGGGAGTGCTCTCCGTAGGAGTGGCCAGCCTGAGCGACGCCAGCGCGGGCGCCAGCGCGGCGGCCACGCCTTACGGCCGCAAGCGCCTGGGCATGAGCGCCGTGGTCAACGGCCGCTACGTGCCCTCGGCGGCGGGTTCGTCGCAGAGCGGGCGCTTCGCGGTGTTCACCGCGCGGCCTTCGCCGAGCGTCGCCTACGCGGGCGCGGACTACGAGGTAGCCAACCTGCCTAACCCCTTCAGCCTGAAGGACAAGACGGTGACCAACCTCGAGGGCACGGCGGCCTTCGGCGGCGCGACCACCTATGTGACGCGCGGCACGCTGCTTAAGTACCACCTGCCCCCGGGCAAGTCCGGGAGCGTCAAGTTCGTGGTCTACAACCTGGCCGGCGAGAAGGTGCGCACCGTCAGCGACGGCGTGCGCGCCGGCGGCGGCATGTATTACTCCGAGTGGGACGGCAAGAACGACAACAACCAGGACGTGGCGTCCGGAGTCTACTTCCTGCTGACCTACGTGGACGGCGAGAAGCTGGGCGCCAAGGCCCATAAACTGGCGGTAATAAAGTAAAGGACGGACCGGGCCATGGCCGCGCGCCATGGCCCGGGTAAACCCGGCGATTTAAGTCTTTTGCGGTCTGCGGTTACAGAGGTATTCTTATGAGAAAAGCCATTTTAACACTGCTGCTGTCGGCGCTCCCCGCGGCCGCCTTCGCCTCCGGCGCCGGCACCACGGCGGCGCCTTTCCTGAAGGCGGCCATGAGCCCGCGCGCGGTGGCGGTGGGCGGGGCGTTCAGCGCCCTGGCCGACGACTCCGGCGCGGTCTTCGTGAACCCGGCCGGCCTGGTGCAGTTCGACGAGCGGGAGGCGGCGCTGGACTTCAGCACCTACCTGCAGGACGCCAGGATGGGCAACCTCTCCTACGCGGGCAACGTCAGGGACAACCGTTTTGGGCTGGGCTTGACCTTCATGACCGTGGGGGGGATAGAGCGGCGCGGCCTGGCCGATACCGCCGGCCTGGTTCCGGAGGCCGGCACCTTCGGCGCCAGCGACATGGCCGTCACCCTGGCCTACGCCAAAAAAGACTTTTCCCCGGAGCTGCTCAGCGGCCTCGACGGCGGTTTCTCTGCCAAATTCATCCGCTCTTCCATCGACGACGAGAGCGCCCTCGCGCTGGCGGTGGACGCCGGCGCCATCTACCGCGCCACTCCCAAGATCAGGTTCTCGCTGGTGCTGCAGAACCTGGGCACCAAAATGAAGTTCGTGGAAGAGTCCGACCCGCTGCCCCTGGTGATCCGCACCGGCGGCTATTATGCGGTCTCGGAGCGCTTCAAGGTGGCCGGCGAACTGGCCGGCTGGCTGCAGGACGAGAAATTCTATCCGTCCATCGGGGCCGAATACTGGTTCCGCGACGCGCTGGCGCTGCGCGGCGGCTACAAGTTCGGCTACGACACCGCCAACCTGGGCGCCGAGGTGGGCCTCAGCCTCGGCTTCGGCGTGAAGGTGCAGGGCCTAGGCGTGGATTATGCCTTCCTGCCCTTCGGCGACCTGGGCAGCATTCACCGCTTCGGGGTCTGGATGCAGTTCTGAGCGTAAGCCCGGAGCCAAAAAGAAGAAGGGCCGCGAGTGCGGCCCTTCTTCTTTGGCGGGGAACTTGCCTTACCGGATGAAGTCCTCTCCGGGCCAGTCGCCGGGCGCGCCTTCCACCGACGACAGGCGCGGGTCCTCCTGGGAAGTGGCGCTCATCTTCTTGAAGGATTCCTTAAGTTCCGAGAGCGAGATGTCGGAACGCTTTATGCGCATCAGGACGACATAGCCGATGAGGGCGGTGACGACGGAGGCTGGCAAAACCGCCGCCCAGAGGGCGGCGTTCAGCTGGAAGAGCAGCACGGCGCACAGGAGGGTCCAGAAGGAGACGGCGGCGCTCATGCCCATCAGGATATAGGAGACGATGACGGAATACTCGTTGATCTTGGGGATGGAGACGATCATCACCAGCAGCGCGATGTTTATCAGCGTCAGGTACAGCGCCCGGGTGCCCCAGTTCTTCCAGCGCGACTTGGAGATGACGATAGTACCGTAGATGGGGTGGTTAACGATCTCGGCGTCCTCGTAGGTGGTTTCGGCGGCGGGCTTCACCACCTTGGCCGCCTGCTCTTCGCCGGGGTCGTAGTCGAAGGACTGCTCCTCGGGGCGCGAGCCCAGCTGGGCCGCCGCCGGAGCGGGGGCCAGGGCCGGCACCAGGGCCAGCGCGGCGGCGAGCAGCAGTTTATTGGCCGTCATCTTCCAGCTTTGGCATCGCGGGGATGGTGTCGTCGTCCATGCGGTAATATTGAGTGGAGCCGACGCGCAGTTTGGAGGGAGTGAACTGCACGTCGCGCAGTTTGCGCTGCTGAGGTTCCTTGATCTCCGTGGCCTTGATCTTGATGTTCTGCCGCACGGTGATGCGGTCGGAGAAATGCCAGTAGGACGAGACAAAGCCGCCTATCGTGCAGGCAATGACCACTCCGCCCAGGAAATAGTCTTCCCTGTCCTTGCGTATCCAGAACCTGCGCTCTCCCATTTCGCTCCTTAGGTCAGACGAATTCTCGGAAAACGGCGTTGGCAACGTAGAGCCGGTCTTCCCTGATGCGGACCTGACGGCCCTGCGCTACTATAAGGCCCGCCTCGAGCAGGCGGTCCAGCTCAGGCTTAAATTCTATAAATATATCCTCTGGCAGTTCAATTCCGGCGGTTTTGCGCAGGCCCAGCATGACCAGCTCGGCCCTTTTGGCCCTGCCCTCCAGCTTTTCCCGGTACTCTTGCGGCGGGGGGAGGCCGCCGGCGGCCGCCGCCAGGTAGCCGCTCAGGGACGGGGCGTTGGCCCGCCGTTCGCCGTCCAGGTAGGAAGCCGCGCCGGGGCCGAGGCCCAGGTACTCGCCCTGCTCCCAGTAGTTCAGGTTATGCAGGGACTCCCGGCCGGGCCGGGAGAAATTGGAGATCTCATAGCGCTCGAGGCCCCCGGCCTTCAGCCGGGTAGCCGCCGCCTCGTACATGGCCGCCGCCGCGTCCGGAGCTTCGGCTACGCCCTCGGCGTGGAAGGGGGTGCCCTCGTGCACTTCCAGCGCGTAGAGGGAGACGTGCTCCGGCGCCAGGGCCAGCAGCCAGTCCAGCGACTCCGAGAAATCGGCCTCCGACTGACCGGGCAGGCCGCACATCAGGTCGGCGCTGATATTGCCGTAGCCGGCGGCCCGCAGGGCCTGGTAGGCCCGCAGGAAATCTTTTTGCAGGCCCGGCCGGCCGAGCCGCTTTAGCAGGCGGTCCTGCGCGGCCTGCAGGCCCAGGCTGACCCGGCTAACGCCGGCTTTCTTTAGCAGTGAGGCCTTTTCCGCGTCCAGGCTTTCGGGGTTGGCTTCAAAGGTGCTCTCCCGCAGCCCGGCCAGCGGGCCGGTAAGGCTTTCCAGGATGCCCAGCAGCCTGCCGAGCTGCTCCGGTGAGAGCAGGCTGGGCGTGCCGCCGCCGACGTAAAGCGTGGAGAAAGACCCGGCCAGGCCGTCGTAGCGGGCGGCCTCGGCCGTCAGCGCGTCCAGGTACGGGCCTATCTGGGCCTCTCGGCCTGCCTCGGAGGCAAAGTCGCAGTAGCCGCATTTGGAGCGGCAGAAGGGGATATGGATGTAGAGTCCGAGCATAGCTTCCAAACAGAACCGGTCCGGGTTTAATCCCAGACCGGCGCCGTCTCCTGTCAGCCTGTTTTAGGCTTGGGGCTTGCGGGTTTCCATGAACATCTTCACAAGGTCCATGGGCACCGGGAAGATTATGGTCGAGTTCTTGTCCACCGAGATCTCAGTGAGCGTCTGCAGATAGCGCAGCTGTATGGCGGCGGGATTCACGGCCATGATGGAGGCCGCGTCCGAAAGCTTCTGGGCGGCCTGGAATTCGCCTTCGGCATGGATGACCTTGGCGCGGCGCTCGCGCTCGGCTTCGGCCTGGCGGGCGATGGCGCGCTGCATCTCCTGCGGCAGGTCCACGTTCTTCACCTCGACGCTGGAGATCTTTATGCCCCAGGGCTCGGTGTGCAGGTCCAGGATCTCCTGGAGGTTCTTGTTGATCTTGTCGCGCTGGGCGAGGAGGTCGTCGAGCTCCTGCTGGCCGAGCACGCTGCGCAGCGTGGTCTGGGCGAGCTGGGAGGTGGCGTACATGAAGTTCTCCACGTTAAGGACCGCGGCCTGCGGGTTGACCACCCGGAAGTAGACCACCGCGTTGACCTTCACGGAGATGTTGTCGCGGGTGATGATGTCCTGCGGCGGCACGTCGAGCACTACCACGCGGGTGCTCATGCGGAACATCTGCTGCACTCCGGGGATCAGGAAGATAAGGCCGGGGCCCTTCACGCCGGTGAAGCGGCCGAACGTCAGCGTGACGCCGCGCTCGTATTCGTTGAGCACCTTGATGCTGGCGAACAGGATCACCACGAGTATGATGATTAAAGGAGCTAATGCCATTTTCCCTCCGAACCGCTTTTTTTGACCGCCTCCAAAGTCTACAAAAGAAAACGCGCGGGGGCAACGGCCCCTCCGGCGGCGCTATCCGTCGTAAAATTTAGTATCATATAGGTCAATGAGCAAACGAAGATTGGCCAGGGAAAATTGTCTGCAGTCCCTCTACAGCTCCGACATCGCCGGGCTTGAGACGGCTTCCGTGCTGGCCAGTTTCCAGATGGAAGAGTTCGCGCTGGAAGAGAAGGTTTTCAGTTTCTACAAGTCTCTTTTCATCTCCACCATGGAGAACCGCCAGAAGATAGACGAGATCATAAAGAAGACCAGCCGCAACTGGGAGATGGAGCGCATGCCCGCGATAGACCGCTCCATCCTGCGCATGGCCGTCTGCGAGATGATGATCCTGGCTGACACCCCCGTGGCCGTCATCATAGACGAGGCCATAGAACTGGCCAAGAAATACTCAACTGAAAAGTCGGGCAAGTTCGTCAACGGCGTGCTCGACAGCATAGCCCGGCAGAATAACCTTGTAAAATGACCCGCTCTCCGGAAGAGGAGATAGAGGCGCTCAGGGCCGAGATACTGCGGCACGAGCGCCTGTATTACGTGGAGGACGCGCCGTCCATCTCCGACGGCGAGTTCGACGCGCTGATGAACCGCCTCAAAGCGCTGGAGGCGGCCCACCCGGAGCTGGCTACCGACGACTCTCCCACGCGCCGCGTCGGCGGCGGGCTCTCCAATACCTTCGCCCCGGTGCCGCACCGCATCCCGATGCTCTCCCTCGACAACTGCTACTCCCCGGAGGAGTTCCTGGAATGGCACGAGCGGGTGAAGAAGGGGCTGAAGGGCGAACCTTTCGACCTGGTAGTCGAGGCCAAGATAGACGGCCTCTCCTGCTCCATAGAGTACGAGGGCGGCAGGCTGGTCCGCGCCTCTACGCGCGGCGACGGAGAGACGGGCGAGGACGTGACGCTGAACGTGCGCACCATCCGCTCGGTGCCGCTGCGGCTGGACCTCAGCCGCCCGCCGGCCGCCTTCGAGGCGCGCGGCGAAGTGTACATGGACAAGAAGGATTTCGAGGCGCTGCGCGAGGCTGCCCTGGACGCGGGCGAAGAACCGTTCGTCAACCCGCGCAACGCTGCCGCCGGCTCGCTGCGCCAGAAGGACCCGGCCGTGACCGCCGCCCGCAAACTGCGCTTCATGGTGCACTCCTACGGCTACTTCGAAGGCATGGTGGAGCCGGACTCGCACTGGGAGTACCTCAACATCTGCCGCGGCCTCGGCTACAATATCTCCACCCTCGGCAACCGGCCCTGCCACGGCGCGGAGGAGGTGCTGGCCGTCTACGCCGAGTACGCCGAGAAGCGCTTTTCGCTGCCTTACGAGATAGACGGCCTGGTGATAAAGGTGGATTCCTTCCGCCAGCGGGGCCTGCTCGGCTTCACCGCCAAGAGCCCGCGCTGGGCCATAGCGTTCAAGTACCCGGCTCAGCAGGCCACCACCACCGTCAAGAACGTGGTTTTTTCGGTCGGGCGCACCGGGGCCATCACCCCGGTGGCCGAGCTGGCGCCGGTGAAATGCGGCGGCGTCACTATCTCAAGCGCCACGCTGCACAATTTCGACGAGATAGTCCGCCTGGGACTCAGGACCGGCGACAAGGTGGTCATAGAGCGCGCAGGCGAGGTGATCCCGAAGGTCGTCAAGGTGGTGCCCGCCTCCCGCAACGGCACGGAGAAGGAAATACTGCCGCCCAAAGCCTGCCCTTCCTGCGGCGCCGAGGTCTTCCGGGACGAGGAAGAGGTGGCGCTGCGCTGCGTGAACCCGTCGTGCCCGGTGCAGTTCAAGCGCGCGCTGCTGCATTTCGCCTCCCGCGACGCGATGTGTATCGAAGGCTTCGGCGTCTCCTCCGTGGAACAGCTGGTGGACAAAGGCCTGGTGAAAGGTTTCCCTGATATCTACCGCCTGAAGAAAGAGGACCTGCTGGGACTGGAACTGTTCAAGGACAAGAAGGCCGACAACCTCCTGGCGCAGATAAGGAAGAGCAAGGAGCAGCCGCTCTCCCGCCTCATTTTTGCGCTCGGCATCCGCCATATCGGCGAGAAGAACGCGCGCACGCTGGCCGGGCATTTTAAAACCCTGAAGGGGTTCATGGCCGCGGGCCCCGAAGACCTGGCCCGGATCTCCGATATCGGCCCGGTCATCGGCTCGGCGGTGTCGGAATATTTCAAATCCCCGGCCACGCGCGCCATGGCGGAGGAACTGGGCGCCCTCGGCCTGCGGCAGGACGAGCCGGAGCGCGCCGCCGGCGGCCCGTTGGAAGGCAAGACTTTCGTTTTTACCGGCGAGCTGAAGACCCTGACCCGCGACGAGGCCCAGGCCAAGGTGCGCGCGCTGGGCGGCAAGGAGACCTCTTCCGTTTCGGCCAAGACGTCCTACGTGGTGGCCGGCGCGGACCCCGGCTCCAAGCTCGCCAAGGCGGGCAAGCTGGGCGTGCCCGTCTTGTCCGAAGAGGATTTCCTCAAGCTCACCGCCAAGTAGTCCCCGATGGATAAGACAGCCTATATCAGCGTTTACGACAAGACCGGCGTGGAGGAATTCGCGCGCGGCCTGGAGGCGCTGGGCTTCGGTATCTATTCGTCCGGCTCCACTTATAAACTGCTGAAGGAAGCCGGGATCGACGCCGAAGAGGTGCGCTACTCGCCGCCGGTGCCGTACGCCCTGCTGAAGGCCCTTTCGGGCCGCTTCCCGGCCGTCTCCGAGAACGGCGTGGAGCTGCCGCGCTTCTACGTGGTGGCGGCCAACCTTTACCCCATAGCCAGCATCGTCGGGCAGGAGGAGTTCGCGGCCGAAGAACTGACGAACTACCTGGACCAGGCCAATTCCTCCGTGCTGCGCGCCGCGGCGCGGGATTTCGCCAATGTCGTCACCGTCTCCAGCCCGGTGGATTACGGACCCGTGCTGCGGGCCTTCAAAGAGGCCGGCGGCCTGGAGCCGGAGATCAAGAAACAGCTGGCCGCGCGCGCCTGGCAGGCCCTGGCCGCCTACGACGCCACCGTGGCGCAGTACCTGTCCGAGACCGGCAGCCTGCTGGGCGACGAGGTGGTGCTGAGCCTGCGCAAGGTGGCGGACCTGGAGTACGGCGAGAACCGCCACCAGCGGGCCGCTTTTTACGCGCTGAGCGGCGCGCGCCCCCGCGGCCTGAACGCGGCCCGGCTGCTGTCGGGGCCCGGCTTCAACTTTAACCACTACCTGGACCTGGACACGGCTTTCGAGCTGGCGCTGGAATTCCCAGACCCCGTCTGCGTCATCGCCAAGCACGACAGGCCGGCCGGCGTCTGCGCCGGCACTACCCAGGCCGAGGGCCTGCGCGGGGCCCTGCGCTGCGACCCTGCCGGCGCCGTGGGCGGCACTGCGGCTTTCAACCGGCAGGTGGACTCCGAAACGGCGGTGGTCCTCGCCGGCACCTTCATCGAGAGCGTCATCGCCACGGATTATACGCCTGAGGCCCTGAAAGTTTTGCGGGAGAAGGAAGGTCTCCGGGTGCTCGCGCTGGCGCCGCCGGTGCTGTCTCCCCACGAGGTGAACATCCGCTCGGTTTCGGGCGGCGTGCTGATAGAGGCCAAGGACAACCGCCTCTTCTCCGCCGAGCCGGCCTGCGTGACCAGGCGCAAGCCGGGCGAGGGGGAGCTGTTCTCGCTTTCGCTGGCGTGGCGCACGGTGAAGTACGCCAAGACCTACTCGGTGGCACTGGCGGAGGGCCGCTATGTGGCGGCCATCAGCGCGGCCGAAAGCTCCACTTACGACGCGGTGCGCGGCGCGGCTTGGAAGATGCGCGACAAGCGCCATATCCTGCCGGGCGCGGGCCCGCTGGTGCTGGCCGCCGACGCGGCCCTGCCGCTCAAGACTTTGCAGGCGGCGCTCGCCGCCGGCGTGACGGCCGTGATCCAGCCCGGCGGCTGGCAGGACGACGAGGACTGCATCCGCCTCTGCGACGAGAAAGGCGCCGCCATGCTCTTCGCCGGCATCCGCCACTTCAGACACTAAGATTCTATCTCCAACTGTCCCGGTCCGGCTTGCCGCTCGCTCATAAGCGGCCGCGGCGGAAGAGGGCCTGCGGTCCTCCGCCGGCGGAGAACTCGTCGCGCACACAGTGCGCTCCTCAGACAATCTCCGCCGCCGCCCTAATGATAGGCGGTCCGCTACGGACCTTGGCCCTGCGGCCTAAAATCGCTCGCAGCAAGCCGGACCGGGACAGTCCCCCGGGGGCGTCTAAAGTGTTATAATTTTAGCTATGGAAACCACCGCGAAGACCAACTTCATCTACGAGCTGATTGACAAGGATAACGCGTCGGGCAGGTTCGAGGGCCGGGTGCATACCCGCTTTCCCCCGGAGCCCAACGGCTACCTGCATATCGGCCACGCCACCTCCATCATCCTGAACTCCGGCATCGCCCGGGCCTACAAGGGCAAGTTCAACCTGCGCTTCGACGACACCAACCCCTCCAAGGAAGAGCAGGAATACGTGGATTCCATCGTAGAGGACGTTAAGTGGCTGGGCGGCGACTTCGAGGACCGGCTGTTCTTCGCCTCAGACTATTTCCCGCAGATGTACGACTGGGCCATGCAGCTGGTGAAGGCCGGCAAGGCCTATGTCTGCGACCTCACCGCCGACGAGGTGCGCGCGCACCGCGGCGCCCCCGGCGAGCCCGGCAAGGATTCCCCGTTCCGCGGCCGCTCCGTAGAGGAGAACGCGGACCTGTTCGAGCGCATGCGGAAGGGGGAATTCCCCGACGGCAGCCGCACCCTGCGCGCCAAGATAGACATGGCGCACCCCAACCTGAACATGCGCGACCCCGTGATGTACCGCATCCTGCACGCCGAGCACCACCGCCAGGGCGATAAGTGGTGCATCTACCCCATGTACGACTGGGCCCACGGCCTGGAAGATTCCATAGAGAAGATCACCCATTCCATCTGCACCCTGGAGTTCGAGGACCACCGCCCGCTTTACGACTGGTTCCTCGACCAGCTGGGCATCTACCACCCCCAGCAGATAGAGTTCGCCCGCCGCACGCTGGGCAACACCATCACCAGCAAGCGCAAGCTGCTGGAACTGGTCAAGGACGGGCACGTCGAGGGCTGGGACGACCCCCGCATGCCCACGGTCTCCGGCTACCGCCGCCGCGGCTACACCGCCGCTTCGCTGCGCGCCTTCTGCGACGAGGTGGGCATTTCCAGGGTGCCGGGCGTCTCCGACATCTGGGTGCTGGAGAACTCGCTGCGCAACGAGCTGAACAAGACCTCGCCGCGCCGGCTGGCCGTCCTGAAGCCGGTGAAAGTGGTGCTGACCAATTATCCCGAGGGGCAGACCGAGGAGATGGACCTCCTCAATAACCCCGAGGACGAGGCCGCCGGCACCCGCAAGGTGCCGTTCTGCCGCGAACTCTACATAGAGGCCGACGATTTCAAGGAAGTGCCGCCCAAGAAGTTCTTCCGCATGACCCCGGGCCAGGAAGTGCGCCTGCGCGCCGCCTACATAGTGAAGTGCGAGAGCGTGGTGAAGGACGCCGCCGGCAACGTGACCGAGGTGCGCTGCACCTACGACCCCGCCACCCGCGGCGGCGACGCCCCCGACGGCCGCAAGATAAAAGGCACGATCCACTGGGTTTCCGCCAAGCACGCCGTGCCCGCCAAAGTGCGCCTCTACGACGCGCTGTTCACTGCGCGCAGCCCCGAGGCCGTGCCGGAGGGGCATGATTACAAGGAAAACCTGAACCAGGCCTCGCTGGAAGTGCTGGAGCGGGCCATGCTGGAGCCTTCGCTCGCCGCCGCGGCGCCGGGCTCGCGCTACCAGTTCGAGCGGCTCGGTTATTTCTTCGCCGATCCCAAGGATTCCAAACCCGGCGCGCCGGTGTTCAACCGCACCGTCACGCTGAAGGATACCTGGGCCAAGATCGAGCAGAAAGGAGCGCCCGGACAGCCGGCCTGACATGAAGCGCATCAAGAGCGTTATCCTGTTCTACAACTCCAAGCGGCGCAAGGCCATCGCCTACTCCGCCGCCATCGAGCGCCGCCTGCGCTCGGGCGGGGCCAGGGTGCAGAAGGTCTGCGTCAACGACCCCGCCCGCGAGCTGGGCCAGGCCGACGCGGCCGTGGCCGTGGGCGGCGACGGCACGGTGCTTTACGCCGCGCGCCACGTGATCTCCCGGGGGATCCCGGTGCTGGGCATCAACGCCGGCGGCCTGGGCTTCCTGAGCGGCCTGGAGCAGAAGGAGTTCCTCAAGAGCGCCGACGCCTTCCTGGCCGGCAAGTTCTCCAAGGCCAAGCGCTCGCTGCTGTCCGTCAGCGTCAAGCGCGGGACCAAGACCGTCTTTGGCCCGCAGCCAGCGCTCAACGATTGCGTGATGCGCAACCCGGAGGCCCGCGCCTTCCAGCTGCGCGCCTGCTTCGGCGGGCAGCTCCTGTCCGACTATTTCGGCGACGGCCTGATAGTGTCCACACCCACCGGCTCCACCGCCTACAGCCTGGCCGCCTCCGGGCCTATCGTGATGCCCGACCTGGAGGTGTTCCTGCTGTCGCCCATCTGCCCGCACACGCTGACGCACCGGCCCATAGCCCTGTCCGCCGCCAAGGAGCTTGAGGTTACGGTGAGGCAGGGCTCGTACGCGCCGCAGGCGCTGTCGCTCGCCATCGACGGCCAGGAGAACTTCGGCCTGGAGCCCGGCGACACGGTGCTGGTCTCGCGCCATCCGCGCAGCTTCGAGCTGCTGGTCCCGGCGGGCTTCTCCTATTTCGATATCCTGAGGCGCAAGCTGAGCTGGGGCGAGAGATAGTCGGGAGGGATATTGCTCCGACCGACCGGACTGCAGGGAACCGTTGGCCGTCTGTTGAGCATAGCTCTTGATACGGCACGGGCATAGCCCAGCGCGGTTCCCCCCGCCAGGGGAAATTATGGCGGGGCCCCCTTCCCCAACGGTCGTTCGGAACAATACCCCTCCCTCCTCGGGCATCGTAGTGGAGGGGAACTTTAGATGCTGAAAAAACTTTCCATCAGGAACTTCGCCGTCATAGACACCCTCGACCTGGAGCCGGGGCCGGGGCTCAACATCTTCACCGGCGAGACCGGCGCCGGCAAGTCCATCATCATCTCCGCGCTGGGCTTTTTGCTGGGCGAGCGCTCCGGATCGGACATCCTGCGCCCCGGCGCCGCTTCGGCCGAGGTGGAGGGGGAGTTCCTGGCGGAGAACCTGCCGCCGAAGCTGGCCGAGCGCTGGTCCGTCAAGGCCGGCGCGGTCAGGATCAAACGCCAGGCGGACCCGAAGGGCCGCACCCGAGCCGCCGTGAACGGCGCCCCCGCGGCGCTGGCCCAGCTGTCCGAGCTGGGCGGCTACCTGGTGGATTTCCACGGGCAGAACGAGCACCAGAGCCTGCTCAAGCCCGAGACGCAGCGCGGCCTGCTCGACCGCTACGGCAGGCTGGAGAAGGAAGCGAAGGCCGTGGAGGAAGCCTGGGCCGCGGCCCGCGCCCTCGAGGACGCGCTCAGCGCCGTCTCGATGTCTGAGGACGAGCGCGCCCGCCTGCTGGACCTCTACCGCTTCCAGCTCGCCGAGATAGAGTCGGCCAACCTGAAGGAAGGCGAGGAGGAGGAGCTGGAAACCCTCTGGCCGCGCCTGAAGAATTCCGAGAAGCTCTTCAACCTGTCCGGCGACGCCCATGCCCTGGTGGACGACGCCGCCGGCGGGGCGGAAAAGGCGCTGGAAAAACTGAAGGCCCTGGCCGCCATAGACCCCACGGCCGACGCCCTGGCCGCCCGCCTGGCCTCCGCCGCCATCGAACTGCGCGACCTGTCCGGCGAGCTGCGCTCGTACGGCAAGGGCGTGCATAGCGACCCCGGCGAGGTGGACAGAGTGCTGTCGCGCCTGGAAAAATTCAAGACCCTCAAAAAGAAATACGGCGCCGACATCCCGGCCGTGCTGGCCAAAGGGGCGGAGCTGCGCTCCAAGCTGGGCGGCCTGGAAGACCTTACGCTAGACCGCTCCGAGCTGGAGAAAAAACTGGCCGCCGCCCGCGCCAGGCTGGAGAAGCTCGCTTCCTCCCTGCACGACAAGCGCGTCTCCGCCGCCGCCAAGCTGTCGGCCGAGATCCTCAGGGAGGCCGGGGGGCTCGGCTTCAAGCAGGTCCGCTTCTCCGTGGACGCGGCCTACGACGAGGCGGCCATCACCTCTTCGGGCGGCGACTCGGTGGAATACCTTTTCACGGCCAACCCCGGCTACCCGCTGCGGCCGCTGCGCTACACGGCCTCCGGCGGCGAGATGGCCCGCATCATGCTGGCGCTCAAGACCGCGCTGTCCAGGGCCGACCAGATCGGCGCGCAGGTCTTCGACGAGGTGGACGCCGGCGTGGGCGCCGTGACCGGCCGGCTGGTGGGGGAAAAGCTGGCCCGCCTGGCCGCCGATAAACAGATCTTCTGCATCACCCACCTGCCGCAGGTGGCCGCCTTCGGCTCGGCGCATTATTTCGTGGAGAAGGACGTGAAGGCCGGCGTGGCCGCCGCCTCCGTGCGCCTCCTCGGCGCCGACGCCCGGGAGCGCGAGATCGCCCGCATGCTGGGCGGCAAGCGGCAATCCACCGACCTCGGCCTCAAGCACGCCCGGGAGCTCCTCTCGGAGTCCCGCAAGTAACCGCCCGCTTCGGCAGACATCGATCCGCAACAACGGCCTGCTATAACATCCCCGGGCGGTTTTGGCGGGGGGCGGCGCGTAACAAAATTGCCACAAGTTTGTATCAAATTCTAAATACATAGTTGGTAAACTTTTCATAGCAAGACCTATGAAATACTGGTTCTACTCGGAAGGCAATATCCTCGGACCCTACGAGCCGGCAGAAATGCTGGCCCTGCCCGCTTTCGCCGAGGAAAGCCTGGTCTGCCCCGAAAGCTGCACCGGCGACAACCCCGGCGACTGGCGCCCCGCCTCGCAGGTGGCCGAGATAGGCGCCGCTCTCAGCGTGGGCTCGGGCCGCATGGTGGCCGCCGGCCCACTGTCCGCCTCCTACGAGCTGGAGACCGGCTTCAGCTCCTCCGTAAGCTATTTCGAGAACAGGGAACCCTCCCCGACCGGCGGCTACGGCGAATTGCTGGGCGCGATAGACAATATCCTGGGCGCCTATAAAGAGACCGCAGCGCCCGAGGGCAAAGCCCCCGAGACCGATTACGATTTTGCGGAAAAGTTCGACATCCGCCTCTCCCGCATCCAGGAAGAGCTGGAAGCCGCCCGCTGGGAAAAGAACCTGCTCCTCGAGAAGATCCGCATGAAGGAGCAGGAGGACAAGAAGAACCGGGCCCGCATAGAGGAACTGGAAGCGCGCCTGAAGGGCGAGGCCGGCAAGCGGGGGGAGAACGCCAGGGAAATAGAGCAGGTCCGCCACCTTTCCGACCTCAAAGAGAAGGCTGACACCCTCCGCCAGATAGAGGAGATAAAGAAAGAAGAACTGGCCATGAAGGAAGAAGCGGCCAGGGACGCCGCCGCCGCCGCGCCGGCTCCCGCGCCCGCCGACGCGCCCGCTCAGCAGGCCCGCGGGTTCAAGCCCACCGAGCTGACCGCCCCCAGGATAGAGGCCGTAGAGCAGCAGGCCGCCCCCGACCTGCCGATCGAGGCCATAGAGGTAAAAGCTTTCAAGAGCATAAAGCGCGGGGCGGAAATAAAGCTGGAGAGCGCCATCGGCAAAGAGCTCAAGGAAGAGGCCGAGGACGATCCCGGCCTGACCAGCCGCAAGCTCAAGAGCCTGGGCCAGACCCAGGCGCCCGCCTACGTCTACGGCTCCCATTACGACAAGCCGCTGCCCGGCCCCGAAGCCGCGCCCGCCGGCGCCTTCAAGCCGGAGGCCCTCGACCCCCTGCCCCAGCAGGCCGGCGGCCTGGTTTACGATTTTACCGTGGTCACCTCCAGGCCCGACGTGCAGCAGTTCCAGATAGAGCCCCGCCAGGAGGCCGCGCCCGCAGAGCCCCGCCCCGTCAAGCCGCCCACTTACGATTTCGGCGTGCAGCAGCCTGCGCCCACTCCCGCGCCCGCTCCCGCCCCGGCGCCCCAGCAGGGGTACCAGTTCCCTCCGGTGCAGCACCAGGCGCCCGCTCCCGCCCCCGCGCCGGCCCTGCAGCCGCAGCACACTTTCCAGTTCGCCGGTTCTCAGCCCGCCCCGGCGGCGCAGCCGCAGCATACCTTCCAGTTCCCCGGAGCGCAGCCCGCCCCGGCGCCGCAGGCCCAGCCCGTGCCCGCTCCCGCCCCGGCCGCCGCCCCTCTCGAAAAAGCGGCCGTCGCGGCCCCCGACTCCCCTGACAAGACCCTCCGCATGCCGGTCTCCGCGGCCAAGGCCAAGGCAGACGCCAAAGCCTCGCCCGACAAGCCCAAAAGGAAGGGCGGCCGCACCGCCTTCGTGGCCGTGCTCGTGATCTTCGGTTCCATCGCCGCCGGCGGCCTGGGCTACTTCTTCATGGGCGAAGGCGGCGGCTTCCCCGGCCTTTCCAAGATGATCCCCACCGGCAAGGTGCCTTCCGGCATGACCTCGCAGACCGAGGCCCAGCCCGCCGGCGAGCCCGCCCCCGAGCAGGCGGCCCCCGAGCAGACGGCGCCCGAGCAGCCCGCGCCCGCGCAGCAGGCCGCCCCCAAGCCGGCCGCGCCCGGCCCGCAGCCCGCCAACGAAAATATCAAGAAGGCGCTGGATATCGTAAAGAACTACAAGCTCTCCGGCGGCCGCGGCACCATCGCCTCCTGGTTCGCCAACTCCTTCCTCAGCGGCAGCGGCGGCGACAACGAGGAGTGGACCGCCACCCCGCTGCACGGCGACAGCCTGGTGGTGCAGTACCGCCTGCTCCGCCCCAGGCAGGAACCCCTGATCTACCAGTTCGAAGTGGACGCCGCCAAGCTCGACATCGTGCGCGGCATCAACAACAACGCGATAGAGCTGCTGGACCTCTCCGGCAAGGACAAGACGGCCAGCGCCGCGCCGGCCAAGAAGCAGGCCAAACCCAAGGTCCGCAAGCCCGCGCGCTCCAAAGAACTCCCGATCCTGCCGCTGCCGGACGCGCCCGCGGGCCAGGCCGGCGACCAGGACCCGACCGGGTTCGAGAATCCGCAGGCCGAAGGCTCCGAGCAGGTGAAGTACCTCAAGGCGCAGGAATCCGACGAAGAGCTGTTCTGACGGCGGCGGGGGGAAGATTGAGCCGAACTTGAGCCAACCCCGGCCGGAGATTTTGTAATATATAGATATCAACGCGGCCCGCAGCAGGGCCGCGGCCAAAACATGTCCGAAAAAGGCATATCCGTTAACATTTCAAGGCGCCTCGGGGAGATGCTCGTGTCCTCGGGCCTCATCACGTCCGCGCAGCTGACCGAAGTGCTGGACATGCAGCGCACCAGCGGGGGCAAGCTGGGCCAGCTGCTGGTGCATAAGAAATTTATCGACGAGCGCAAGCTCCTGGAGTTCCTCAGCAAACAGTTCGGCATCGAGTTCGTGGACCTGCAGGTCACGACTATACCGCCGGATGTCATCAAGATCATTCCCGAGAATATCGCCCGCCGCTACGGCCTGATCGCCGTGGCCAAGACCGAGAACAAGCTGAAGGTCGCGATGGAGGACCCCCTGAACATCGTGGTCCTCGACGACCTGAAGATGATGACCGGCTACGACATCAAGCCGGTCTTTGGCGCGGAGTCGGATATCAGCGCGGCGATAGACAAGAACTACGGGGTCAAGACCGCCAAGGAAGCGCTCGACGACATCCTCATGAAGACCACGCAGGGCACCACCGACGTGTCCCTGGTGGAGGAAGACGCCAACAAGGGCGGCGGCGACGACCTGATCTCGCTGGAGGCCACCGGCGAGGCCGCGCCGATAGTGAAGATGGTGAACCTCATCATCTCCAGCGCCATTAAGGCCCACGCCTCCGACATCCACATCGAGCCGACCTACAAGGAGACCAAGGTCCGCTTCCGCATCGACGGCGTGCTGCACGCGCAGCCCTCGCCCCCCAAGAAATTCCACAACGCCATCATCAGCCGCCTCAAGATCATGTCCACGCTGGACATCTCCGAGCGCCGCCTGCCGCAGGACGGCCGCACCAAGCTCAAGATAGAGGACCACGAGATCGACCTGCGCGTATCCATCCTGCCGTGCGGCCCCGGCGAGAAGGTGGTCATGCGTATCCTGGACTCCTCCGGCCTCAAGCTGCGGCTCGAGGACCTGGGCATGGAGCCCGAGAACCTTGCCATCTTCGCCAAGTGCCTCAAGGCCCCGCACGGCATCAACCTGGTGACGGGCCCGACGGGTTCCGGCAAGTCCACCACCCTTTACTCCGCCCTCGCCACGCTCAACGACCCCGACGTCAACATCGTCACCATCGAGGACCCTATAGAATACCAGCTGGAGGGCATCAACCAGGTGATGGTCAACAACGACGTGGGCCTGACCTTCGCGGCCGGCCTGCGCTCCTTCCTGCGCCAGGACCCAGACGTCATCATGGTGGGCGAGATCCGCGATTTTGAGACCATGTCCACGGCCATCAATGCCGCCATGACCGGCCACCTGGTCTTCTCCACGCTGCACACCAACGACGCCCCCGGCGCCATCGCCCGCATCGGCATGATGGGCATAGAGCCGTTTTTAACCTCGTCCACGCTGCTGATGGTGGTGGCGCAGCGCCTGGTGCGCGGCATCTGCAAGAACTGCAAGGAAACCTACGAGGTGGCCCCGGAACTGCTGGTCAGCCTGGGGGTGCCCAAGGCGCTCCTTGATAATAATATTAAAAATGGTAAAATTACGCTGTCGAGGGGCAGGGGCTGCGACATCTGCGCCAAGACCGGCTATAAAGGCCGCATGGGCATCCATGAAATACTCGAAGTCAACGACGCGATCCGGGCGCTTATCATAGAGAAGGCTCATACCTCCAAGATCAAGGAGGCAGGGCGCAAGAACGGCATGATAACGCTGCGGGAATCGGCGCTGCGCAAACTTTTTACGGGAGCGACCACGGTGGAGGAAGTCATCCGCGTCACCGGGTCCGACGTCGACTGAATTTCAGCCTTTCTACAGGAGCACAAAACCTATGGTAACAATGAGCGAGCTGTTCATAATGATGCACGAGAAGAACGCCTCGGACATCCACATCACCGCCGGCGCCACCCCGATGCTCCGCATAGACGGCGACCTGATCCAGACCCCTTTCGAGAAGCTCACCCCCGAGATGTGCCAGACCCTGATCTTCTCGCTGATGACCGACGCGCAGCGCCAGCGCTTCGAGGCCACCAACGAGCTGGACTTCGCCTTCGGCATCAAGGGCATGGGCCGCCTGCGCATGAACGCCTACCGCCAGCGCGGCGTGGTCGGCGCGGCCATCCGCTCTATCCCTTCCAAGTACAAGACTTTCGACGAGCTGAACCTGCCGCCCGTGGTCTATGAGCTGATGAAGATGACCAAGGGCCTGCTGCTCATCACCGGCCCCACCGGCTCCGGCAAGTCCACGACGCTCGCGTCGATGATAGACTACCTGAACGAGCACCGCAATTACCATATCATCACGGTGGAAGACCCCATCGAGTACGTGCACACGCACAAGAAGAGCATCGTCAACCAGCGCGAAGTAGGCGCCGACACCGAGACCTTCGGCGCGGCCCTGCGCCACGTGCTGCGGCAGGACCCCGACGTTATCCTCATCGGCGAGTTGCGCGACCTGGAGACCATCGGCGCGGCCCTTAACATCGCCGAAACCGGCCACCTGGTGTTCGCCACCCTGCACACCTCGGACGCCTCCCAGACCATCAACCGCATCATCGACGTGTTCCCGCCGCACCAGCAGGAGCAGATCCGCGTGCAGCTGTCTTTCGTGCTGCAGGGCGTGTTCGCCCAGCAGCTGCTGCCCATGGCCAGCGGCACCGGCCGCACCCTCGCCTGCGAAGTGCTGATAGCCAACTCGGCCGTCCGCAACCTCATCCGCGAGCAGAAGATCGAGCAGATCCCGACCATCATCCAGACCGGCGGCAAGTTCGGCATGGTCACCATGAACCAGTCGCTCGTCGAGCTTTACAAGAAGCAGAAGATCAGCTACCAGGAAGCCGTGACCCGCTCCGCGGACCCCGAGGACCTGAAGAAGCTGCTGCAGAAGTCGCTGTCGACTACCGGCTGATAACGCGGGGACGGGGGAAAAAGCCGAATGCTATTCGCCTATAAAGCCAAGGACCCTTCCGGCAAAGCCGTCGAGGGCAACGTAGAAGCGGCCGACGAAAAAGCGGCGATGGCGCGCCTGCGCTCGCAGCGGCTTTCCGTCACCGAGATGAAGGCCGGCAAGGGCCCCAAGCAGGGCAAGAAGGGCGGCAAGATAGACAACAAGGACGTCGTCATCTTCTCGCGTCAGCTCTCCACCCTGGTCTCCTCCGGCGTGCCGATAGTTCAGGGCCTCACTATCCTCAGCGAGCAGGCCGAAGCCCCTAATTTCAAGCTGGTCCTCAACAACCTGCGCACCGACATCGAGGCTGGCCTCTCCATCGCCGACGGCATGAAGAAGCACCCCAACGCCTTCACCGAGCTGTACGTGGCCATGATCCGCGCCGGCGAGGTGGGCGGTATCCTGGACACCATCCTGGAGCGCCTGTCCGCCTACCTGGAGGCCAACGAGGCCCTCAAGGGCAAGGTCAAGAGCGCGCTGATGTACCCCATCGTCGTGTTCGGCGCCGCCGGCCTGATCACCATCTTCCTGATAGTCTTCGTGATCCCGATCTTCAAGGACATCTTCGCGGGCTTCGGCGCCAAGCTGCCGTTCATCACGCAGATGCTCATCGATATCTCGGATTTCCTGCGCAACTACCTGGTCTACCTGCTCCCGCCCGGCGCGCTGGGTGTCTGGCTGTTCAAGAAATGGATGAAGACCGAGAAGGGCCAGTGGAAGATAGACGAGATCTCCCTGAAGCTGCCGATCTTCGGCATCCTGCTCAAGAAGGTGGCCGTGGCCAAGTTCAGCCGCACGCTGGGCACGCTCATCAAGTCCGGCGTGCCGATCCTGCAGGGCCTGGAGACGGTCTCCAAGACGGCGGGCAATAAGGTCATCGAGAAAGCCATCGACAGCAGCCGCGACTCCATCAAGGAGGGCGGCCGCATCTCGGACCCGCTCAAGAAGGCCGGCATTTTCCCGCCGATGGTCATCCAGATGATCAGCGTCGGAGAGGAGACGGGCAGCCTCGACAACATGCTCACCAAGATCGCCGACTTCTACGACACCGAAGTCGACACCGCCGTGAAGGGCCTCACCTCCATGCTCGAGCCGCTCATCATGATCTTCCTCGGCATCGTCATCGGCACCATCGTCATAGCCATGTTCATGCCCATGTTCAGCCTCGGCGAAATGGTCGGCTAACCCGCGCCGCCGAAAAAGAAAGCCCGGGACCTCCCGGGCTTTTTCTTTCGGCTGCCGCCCGGCTTACAGGGCTTTCTCCTTCTTCAGCAGGGCCAGCTTGGCCTTCAGACCGCCGGGGGCCGAGAAGCCGCCCAGCGTGCCGTCGGCCTTGATGACCCGGTGGCAGGGCACGACGGGCGCGAAAGGGTTCTTCCCCAGGGCAGAGCCCACCGCGCGCACGGCGCCCGGTTTCCCTATCCGCTCCGCAATCCACTTGTAGCTGCGCGTCTGTCCCTCCGGGATGCTCATGCACGCCTTCCACACCGCCCTCTGGAACGGCGTGTAAGCCTTCATCTTTTCAAGAATTTCCTTTTTATTCATTTTATTTTCTCCAGCTTCGGGATCACTGACCGTTAGGTTCCACTAGGTGCCGCCCGTGTCGGGTTAGCAAAACCCTCGTGAGGCCCGAGCTTGCATAAGCGCGAGGGCCGAATGGGGAGTGAGCGCACGGTGTGCGCGAACGCGTTTTGCGTTCCGACACGGGCGGCGCCTGGAAAATTTATTCGGCCAATTCAGACTTCCCTCTCAACTTTCTGTGGTAAGTGATGCCGAAGCGGTGCGCCTCGTCGCGCAGCGCCTGCAGCAGCCGCAGCCCCGGGTGCGCCCGGTCCAGCAGCAGCGGCCGCGCCCGGCGGGGGGAATAGATCTCCTCCAGCCGCTTGGCCAGGCTGATCACCTCCACCTTCACCCTGGCCGCCCCGATGGCCTTCATCGCCGCGGCCAGCTGCCCCGGCCCGCCGTCTATCACCAGCAGGTCCGGCAGCTCCTCGCCGCGCTTCTTTATCTGCGCCAGCCGGCGCCCCACTATCTCCTCTATCATCGCGAAATCGTCGGAGCCGCCGGGGGCGTTCTCGAACTTGATCCTGTAGCGGCGGTAATGGGCGGTATTCTTCTCGCCGCCAGTAAAACAGACGGAGGAGCCCACCGCCTGCCGCCCGAAGAGGCTTGAGGTATCGAAGCACTCTATGTGCGCCGGCGGGCGGGCGAGTCCCAGCGCTTCCTTGAGCGCCGTCACCGCGCCGGTGCGCCCGACGGCCTTCTCCATGAAATCCGGCTCCAGCTGCCCCACCAGCACCCGCTCTTCCATGTGCGTGAAGGCGTTCAGGAAATCCCGGTACGACGCCGCTTCCTCGAAGGCCAGAGCCGCGGAGGCCTGCTCCATCTTGACCGTGAACTCACGGCGCAGCTTGCGGTAGTCGCCCTTCAGAAAATCAGCCACGCGCCGGGCCAGCGCCTGGTAAGCCTCCCGCGAGATCTTCCCGGCGCAGGGGGCCGTGCACTGCCCGGTGTGGTAGTACAGGCAGGCCTTGATCTTCCGTTCCGCCAGCGGCTCGGCGAGCGAGAACTTCCAGCGGCAGAAACGGAGGTGGATGAACTTTATGCGGGTCAGGTAGCCGAGGAGCTTCCGCAGCGGCTCCACCTTGGGGAACGGGCCAAAGTAGAGCCCGCCGTCCTTCAGCTTGCGGCGGGTGAAGAAGAGCCTTGGGAAATCCTCCCTGGTTATCTCTATGTAGGGATAGGACTTGGAGTCCTTCCACATCTCGTTGAAGAAGGGCTGCAGCTTGTGTATCAGCTGCCGCTCCGTCAGCAGCGCCTCCCGCTCGCTGGCGGAGGCCACGTAGTCTATGCGCCGGATCAGCGCCACCAGGTTGGGGATCTTGCGGCGGGTGTCCGCCGGGGTCTTGCCGAAGTACTGGCCCACGCGGGAGCGCAGGTCCTTGGCCTTGCCGACGTAAAGCACCGTGCCGGCGGCGTCGCGCATCAGGTAGACGCCGGGGCCGGCCGGCAGGTGGGACAGGTCCATCAGAACCTCCCGCCCGTCACCAGCCGGCGCTCGGCCACGCCCAGCAGGCGCAGCCCGGAGAAATAGACGAGCACGGCCGCGGGCACCGCGGCGGCGGTAACCGCCAGCGGGCCCGCCGGGGCCAGGGCCAGAGTCAGCCCGTAGGCCGCGGCGGCGGCGGCGGCCGCGCACAGCGCGGGGCGGCCGAGCGGCAGGTCGGAGAAGGGTTCGAAGCCCGCGTGGCGGCGCAGTTCGTACAGGAAGGCGCTCGCGGCGGCCCAGGAGCTCAGTGAAGTGGCCAGCATCAGCCCGCCCGCCCCCAGGCGTCCCATCAGCGCCGCGCAGAGCGCCGCGTTCAGCGCCAGCTGGGCGCTGATGATGACCAGCGGCGGGCGCTGCCGACCCAGCGCGTAGAGCGAGGAGGCCGCCACCTTGTTGATGCCGTAGGCCGGCAGCCCGAGCGCCAGCCAGGTCAGCGCCCGCGCTGTGACCGCGCTGGCCTCCGGCGTGAAGCGCCCGTGCTCGAACAGGGCCCGGCAGACCGGCAGGGCCGTCGCCATTATCCCGGCGGCGGCCGGCAGCAGGATCAGCCAGGAGGCGGCCATGGCGTCCTTCAGGTGCCGCCGGAAACCTTCCATGTCCCCGGCGGCGCTGCGGCCGGCGAGCTCGGGCAGGGAAGCGGTAGCGGCGGCCGCGGCGAAGAGCGAGACCGGGAACTGCGCCAGGCGCGCTGCGTTGTAGATGGCCGTGATGGAGCCGGCCGGCAGGAAGCTGGCGTAGACGGTATTGATCAGCAGGGAGATCTGGTCCTGCCCGAGGGTGACCGCCGCGGGGGCCGCCGCCAGCAGCGCGGCCCCGGCGGAAAGGTCTTTAAAGGGGTTTGTGAACCTGAGCCCGTAGCCCGCTTTGAACAGCAGGGGCAGCAGCAGCAGCGCCTGCAGCAGGCCTGACGCCGAGGCCGCCGCCGCCAGCGCTATTATCCTGCTGAGCTCGTCCTGGCGGTACAGGAAGCCGGCCTTGAACGCCAGCAGCAGCGCGATCAGGGCCAGCGAGAAGACCGCCGGGGCCAGCGCCGGCAGGAAGAACTTCCTGGCCGAGTTCAGAGCCGCGGTAAAAAGCGCGGAGACGTTCACGAACACTAGCTGCGGCATCATCACAGCCGCCAGCAGGGAGGTAAGCGCGAACTTTTCCGGGTCGGAGCGGAACCCCCAGGCCGTCAGCAGCGCGAACTGGTCCCGGAAGAGGATGCCGGCGGCCGCGAGCAGCGCCGACAGCGCGAAGATCACGGTCCAGGCCGAGGCGAAGAAAGCCCGCCGGCTTTCGGGCCCGCGGAGCTTCTCGGCCTCCAGCCGCGGGATGAAGACGGCGTTCAGCGCGCCTTCCCCGGCCGTGCGCCGGAAGACGTTCATCAGCCGGAAGGCGGCGTAATAGGCGTCGGCCAGGGAGCCTGCGCCGAACACGGCCACCAGCAGGGCGTCGCGGACATAGCCCAGCACCTTGTTCACCAGGTTGGCGGCCGTCAGGCCGGCCATGCCCCTGGCGAAGCCGGTTTCATTGCCCGCATTTGCTTTTTCCGACATAGAATGATAGACTGTATATACTATGGCAAAACTCAAGACCGGAAGACATACCAGCGCTATCAAAGCCTGGCGCAAATCTGAAAAGCTGGCCGCCAAGAACCGCGGCATGAAGACCAGGATCCACGACACCTCCAAGGACTTCTCCGCGCTCGTCGCGAAGAAGGACATGGAGAACGCGCAGAAGATGCTGCCCAAAGCTTACTCGCTGCTCGACAAAGCCGCGAAAAGCGGAACGCTGCACTGGAAGACCGCCGCGCGCAAGAAGTCCCGCCTGGCCGCGCGCATCAAGACGATAGCGCAGAACCCTTCCGTAAAATAACTTTCCCTTAAAAGAAAGAACGAACCCCGGAGCAGTCGGCCGGGGTTTCGCTATTTCCCCGCCGTGAGCTCCTGCGCCAGCTGGCGCAGCAGGATGGCGGGGTCGCGCTTGGAGGAGGACTTCAGCAGTTCCTCCACCTCGAGGCAGCGGCGCAGCGAGCGGATAAGCTTGTCGTCGGACCAGGCGGCGGCGTCGCGCAGCGCGTTGTTGAACTGCCACGGGGACAGGCCCGCCTGGTAGGAGGCCGCCGCGCCCTCGTTGGCCAGCCGCTTCACTTTCAGCAGCTTCTCCACCGTTCTCGACAGCTGCGAGAGCAGGGCCAGGGGCTCGGCCCCGGAGGCCAGCATGCCGTTGAGGGCCTCGGCGGCCTGGGCCGCCCTGCGGGCGCCTACGGCGTTGGCCAGTTCGAAAGGGTTCTTGACGCGTGAGAAGCCCGCCAGGGCCAGCGCGTCCTCGGGGCTGAAAAAGCGGTCCTGGCCGTGCATGTAAAGGGCTATCTTTTCCGTTTCCCCGTCCAACGTGACCGAATCGGTCCCTAGCAGCTCTACCAGCAGCTCCAGCGCCGCGCCGTCGGCCTTTACGCCGCGCGCCAGCAGCCCGGAATTGACGTGGTTGACCGCCTCCGCGGGCTTCATCGGCGCGAAATCCGCCAGCGCGCAGTCGCTCGCCAGAGCGGCGGGCAGCGGGTCGGTCTTTTCTCGCGGCCAATCCGCCAGCAGCACAAGGGTTGCGCTGGGGCAGGGATTCTCCAGGTAGGCCAGCAGCTTCTTGAGCGGCTCTTTCTTGAGCTTTTCCGCGCGCTTGAGGACCACGAAGCGCACTTCGGCCAGCATCGGCGCGGTGCAGGCCTCGTCCAGCGCCTCGTCCATCTCGGCTGTCTCCGCGTCGCGCACGGAGAAGTTAAAGGACTCCGGCTTGAAGGCGGCCTCCAGCTTCTTGAGGGCGGCCTCCTTCATGGCGGTTTCCTCGCCGCAGAGGTAATAGACCGGCCGGGTCTTCTTCTTAGCCCATTCTTCGGCGAGGGCGCGCGGGGTGAGGGTCTGCATGGGTCAGGGGTTGGGGTTAACCGCGCCCGCCGGCAGCCTGTCCTGGTTGCCGGGCAGCCGCTTCTGCGAGGTGCTGGAGACGGAGCCGAAGCCGGAGACCGTGCGCAGCATCACGTCCTTGGCCAGGATCTCCCAGAGGGCCTCGCGGGCCTGCTCCTCGGTAAGGCCGCCGGGCAGGGTGGCCGCCGAGTACATCTTGGTCACCTGCAGCGCCGGCTCCTCCCAGAGGTAGCGGTTCTGCTCGCGGTCGAGCAGGCGCACGCCGGCAATGACGTTGAGCTTGTAGACGGTGGGCACCAGGTTCACGTCGTACTGTATCGGGGTCAGGATGTAGTGGCTGATCTCGCCCACCACCACGCCCTGCGCCGCGCTCTCGGGCGAGACCGTGTATTCCCCGTTCTTCAGGAACTCGTCTATGACCTTGAGGGTGATCTTCTCCTCCAGGCCGAACTGCTGCGTCTTGTTGGCGAACGGCCGTACCGCTATGCGCTTGATGTGCAGCGGCAGCTTCTGGTCCGCCGGCCGGTAGACTATGTCCGAGCTGCCCGCGCAGCCGGCCAGCGCTATCGCCGCCGCAAGAAATGCCAGTTTTCTCATAAGTCCTTGACCCCCGTTTCCGTCACTTTACCACTATGCTGACAAGGCGCCCCGGCACAAGTATGACCTTGACCACCGTCTTGCCCGCCGTATGCGGCGCCGCGGCCTCGAGGGCCAGGCGCTTGATCTCTTCCTGCGGCGTGGTTTCCTTCACGCGCAGCTTTTCCTTGAGCTTGCCGTTCACCTGTACCGGTATCTCTATGTCGCGCGAGGCTATCACGGACTTGTCCGCCTCGGGCCACGGGCGCGCCATCAGCGTGCCCTCGCCGCCGGCCAGCTCCCACATCTCGTCGGCGATATGCGGCGCGAACGGGTGCAGCAGCGTGATGAAGGCCTCGTAATCCTCGCGCGAGGTCTCCTTCTGCTCGGTCAGGCGGTTCAGGTAGATCATCAGCGCGGAGATGGCCGTGTTGAACTTGAGGGCCTCAATGTCCGCGCCCACTTTCTCAATGGTCTGGTGGCGCAGGATCAGGTCCGGCCCGGCCGCCGCGGCGTTACTCAGCGAATCCGCGCGCTCCAGGCCCCAGGTGTAGGCGCGCCGCAGGAAGCGGAACACGCCCTCTATGCCGCGGATGTTCCACGGCTTCGAATCCTCGAGCGGGCCCATGAACATCTCGGAGAGGCGGAACGCGTCGGCCCCGTAGCGCTGCACCACTTCGTCGGGGTTGATCACGTTCTTCTTGGACTTGGACATCTTCTCCACCACCGGCTTGAGCTTCTCGCCGTCGGCGGTGACCGCCGCTCCGTCTTCGGCGATGTCCAGCTCGCCGTAGCCGCGGTAGACGCCCTTGCCGTCGCGGTAAGCGTAGGCGAGTATCATGCCCTGGTGCACCAGTTTTCTGAAAGGCTCCTGGGTGGAGACGAAGCCCAGGTCGAAGAGCACCTTGTGCCAGAAGCGCGCGTAAAGCAGATGCAGCACGGCGTGCTCGGCGCCGCCGATGTAGAGGTCCACCGGCATCCAGGCCTTCTCCAGCTCCTTGTCCACGAAAGCGGAGGGATTTTTCGGGTCTATGAAGCGCAGGTAATACCAGCAGGAGCCGCCCCATTGCGGCATGGTGTTGGTCTCGCGCTTGCCGGGGCCGCCGCAGGAGGGACACGCCGTGTTCACCCAGGAATCTATCGCGGCCAGGGGGGATTCCCCGGTGCCGGTGGGCTCGTACTTCTCCACCTCCGGCAGAACGACGGGCAGGTCACCTTCCGGCACGGGCACTATGCCGCACTTGGGGCAATGCACCAGGGGTATGGGCTCGCCCCAGTAGCGCTGGCGCGAGAAGACCCAGTCGCGCAGTTTGAAGTTCACCTTGGCGCGGCCTATGCCTTTCTCGGCGAGCCACGCGGTGATCTTTTTCTTGGCCTCGGGGGTGGCCAGGCCGTCGATGATGCCGGAATTTATGGCGGTGCCGTCGCCGCAGAAGGCGCCCTCGCCTTTCCAGTCCGCCGGGGCTTTCAGCACTTCGATTATCTTCAGGCCGAACTTCACCGCGAACTCGTGGTCGCGGTCGTCGTGGGCGGGCACGGCCATGATGGCGCCGGTGCCGTAGGTGGTCAGCACGTAGTCGGCCGTCCAGATGGGCAGTTTCTCGCCGTTGACGGGGTTCACGGCGTAGGCGCCGGTGAAGACGCCGGTCTTGTCCTTGGCGAGCTCTGTGCGCTCCAGGTCGCTCTTGTTGCCGGCGGCGGCCACGTAGGCCTGCACCGCGGCTTTCTGTTCGGGCGAGGCCAGCTTGAGCGTCAGCGGGTGCTCCGGGGCGAGCACCATGTAGGTGGCGCCGTAGAGGGTGTCGGGCCGGGTGGTGAAGACGGTCAGCTTGCTCCCGTCTGGGAGCGCGAAGTCCACTTCAGCGCCCTCGGAGCGGCCTATCCAGTTCTCCTGCATCAGCCGGGTGGACTGCGGCCAGTCCGTGCCTGACAGGTCGGCCAGCAGGCGGTCGCCATAGGCGGTGATCTTCAGCATCCACTGCTTGAGGTTCTTCTTCTCTATGGGCGTTTCGCAGCGGTCGCATTTGCCCTGGAAGACCTCCTCGTTGGCCAGGCCGGTCTTGCACTTGGGGCACCAGTTTATCGGCCTGGTGTCCTCGTAGGCCAGGCCCTTCTTGAAAAGCTGCAGGAAGACCCACTGCGTCCACTTGTAGTAGGCCGGGTCGGTGGTGTTGAGCTCCCGCTCCCAGTCGTAGCTGAAGCCGAGCGAGTCTATCTGGCGCTTGAAAGTGGAGCAGTTCTTCTCCGTGGTAATGCGCGGATGCACGCCGGTGGAGATGGCGTAGTTCTCGGCGGGCAGGCCGAAGGCGTCCCAGCCCATCGGGTGCAGCACCTCGAAGCCCTTCATGCGCTTGTAGCGGCAGACGATGTCGGTGGCCGTGTAGCCCTCGGGGTGGCCCACGTGAAGGCCGTCGCCCGACGGGTAGGGGAACATGTCGAGGCAGTAGAACTTTGGCTTGCCGGGCAGGCGGGCGGTCTTGAAGGCGTTAGTCTCCTTCCAGCGCTTCTGCTGGCGGGCGTCTATTTCCTGGAAACTGCGGGCGTTGATCTCTGTTCTCACTTGAAGCCTCCGTACGGCCCTGGCTGCGCGGCTATGGCGCGCGTTAACGCGCGTATCTATATAATTCTATCAAAAATGCGGGGAGCGGGGCGGCGGCTAAGACCAGCCGCCCAGCAGCTTGTAGCGCAGCAGCACTTTCAGGACGTAGAGTTTGTTGGGAATGGCCCTGAACATGCGCACCAGCTGGAGCGGGCGCAGGTAGAAGCTGTAATCGGCCCAGTCCGCCAGCAGCGGGAAGAGCCAGGCCGGCACGGCGGAGAAGTTGTCGGAGAACTTGAAATAATTTGCCTTGCCCCCGGTGGTTATCCGCTTGGCGGTCAGGTCGAAAAGTTCAGTCCCGGGGCGCGGCGAAACGTAAAAGAAAGAGGCGAAATGGAAGGGCAGCTTGCGCGCGTACCCGGCCGTGGCCAGCAGCTCCCGCGCGGTCTCGCCCGGGAAGCCCAGCATGAAGAAGCCGCCGACCGTGATGCCTTGCGCGGCTGTGAACCGCACCATCGCGGCGGTCTTGTCCAGGTCCAGGTTCTTCTTTATCAGGCGCTGCAGCCTCGGCGAGGCCGACTCCACCGCGTAGAAGACCAGGTTGGTGCCGGCGGCCTTCATCTTGCGGACCAGCTCCTCGTCCATCCGGTCGGCGCGCAGCCCGTTGGGGAAGCACAGGTTGATTTTCAGGCCGCGCTCGACGATGCCGTCGCAGATGCGCTTGGCGCGGTCCAGGTCTATATTGAAGATGTCGTCGATGATCTCTATCTCTTCGGCGCCGTACTTCCGGACCAGCAGCTCCAGCTCGTCGAGCACGTCCTCCGGGGCGCGCAGGCGGGCTTTTTTTCCGAAGATGTTGTGGCAGTAGACGCAGTTGTACGGGCAGCCGCGCGAAGTGACCAGCGGCAGGGTCCGTTCCGACCTCGGGAAAGGGTTCATGGCGTGGCGGGTCCACGTGGTGAAATATTTGTCCAGGAGCGGCAGGTCCCAGGCCGGCCGCGCTATGGAGCCTATGTCCTCTATGATCGCGGCAGGGACGGGGGCCGCGGAGCCGGCGGGGCCGCGTGCCAGGCAGCCGGCGATGCCGGAAGTGTCCGCGCCGCTCGCCAGCGCCGCGGCCAGCTCGCAGAGCGCCCGTTCGCCCTCGCCGATGACGGCGAAGTCGGTGTGCGGGCAGGCCAGGGCCTCGGCCGGAGAGCTGGTCGGAAAGGGGCCGCCCAGGACCACGCGGCAGCCGGGCGCGTTCTCCTTGGCCAGGCGCGCGGCCATGAACACTTCCGAGGAGTCCAGGCTCATGCCGGTCACGCCCGCCAGGTCCGGGGCGAAGGCTTTTATGCGCGCGGCCAGCTCCTTGCGGTTCAGCCGCTCAACCCTGGCGTCCACCAGCCCGACCTCGGTAAAGCCGGCGCGCCGCAGCGCGCCCGCCAGGTAGAGCAGGCCTACGGGCACCAGCGCGTTGACCTGCCCGTTGAAGCAGTAGCGGGTGTTGGGCTGGATGAGTAGTATCTTCATGCCGGGCCGGGCGGTCAGAGCTTTTTCAGAAGGGCGGCGGTACGGGCGTTCATGCGGCGGCGCTGGGCGGGGGCGGCGTCGTCCCAGCCGGCCAGGTGCAGCGCGCCGTGCGCGGTCAGCACCAGCAGCTCGGTCAGCAGCGAGTGGCCCATGGCGCGCGCCTGCCTGGCCGCCACGGGAACGCAGATATAGATCTCGCCCCACGGAGAGCCGGGGACCGGCGCGGGGGGGAGGTTGAAGGCGATGACGTCGGTGAGCCGGTCCTTGGCCAGGAAGCGTCGGTTCAGCTTCTTTATGGCGGGAGCGCCCGTGTAGATTATATTGACCTGCCGGCGCGCGTGGCGGCCCAGGGCCAGCGCGGCGGCCTTCCTGAGGGCGGGCGCGGCGGCTTTGACCTCGGGCGGCGCGGCGTATTCGAAGAAGAGTTCAGGCATCGGGGTGCTCCCGCTCCCACCCGTCGTAGGCGGCGAGGATGTCTTTGACCAGGGCGTGGCGCGCCACGTCCTTCGCGTTGAAATTCACCACCTTCACGCCGGGCACTTTTTTCAGGATCTCGCGGGCGAGCACCAGGCCGGAGCGGGTCTTCTCCTTCAGGTCTATCTGCGTGACGTCGCCGGTGACGACCATGCGGGAGAATTGTCCCATGCGGGTCAGGAACATCTTCATCTGCTCGGGCAGGGTGTTCTGCGCCTCGTCGAGGATGATGAAGGCGTTCTCCAGCGTGCGGCCGCGCATGTAGGCCAGCGGCACGATCTCCACCACCTGGTCGGCGCGCAGCGAGCGGAACCGGTCCGGCCCCGCCAGGGCGTGGAAGGCGTCGTAGAGGGGGCGCAGGTAGGGGTCGACCTTCTCGGAGATGTCGCCGGGGAGGTAGCCCAGTTTCTCGCCGGCCTCCACTATGGGGCGGGTGAGGATGATGCGCTTGACCTCGCCGGCGCGCAGCGCGCGCAGCGCGCAGACGGCGGCCAGGTAGGTCTTGCCGGTGCCGGCCGGGCCCACGCCGAACACCAGGTCTTTGGAGAGGATGGCCTCGACGTATTTCTTCTGGTTGTCGGTGCGGGGGCGGATCAGGTCGCCGTAATGGGATTTGAAGAGGACGCCCTCCGGCAGCGGGACCTCTTCCCGTGGCCTCGCGTCCTCGGGGGCCAGGCGGGCGTTGTAGAAATCCTCCAGGGCCCCGCGCAGGGCGCGCAGCGCCTTCTCCACGGCCGCGGGAGAGCCCTTCAGGGTGAGGTCGGCGCTCTCGCTCTCGGGGTGGTGGCGCACGTAGACCTGCACGCGGTGCAGGCGCTCCAGCTCGCGCAGGCCTTCGTCCTGCGCGCCGAGCAGCAGCAGGATCTCCTCCCGGTTCTTGAGCTTGAATTTCCGGCCTTCCATATGTCCAGGGCGGGGCTCAGCCCCTCCGGTCTACTGCCACTTAGAGATGCCGCGCGGTATAACCACAATGCCGTCGGGATCGATATAATAACGCTGCGCGTCCTGGTCGGAGTTGTAGCCTATGGTGGTCTTGGCCTCTATGGTATTATGGCGGTCCATGATCACCTTCTTGAGGCGGCAGCCCGGCTTGATCTCGCAGGCGTCCATGATGATGCAGTCCTCGAGCTGGCACTTTTCGTGCACGGTCACGTCGTTGGCGAGGATGCAGCGCTTGAGCGAGGACTGGTGGATGTTGCAGCCGTCGGCCACCAGGCAGTCCTGCAGGTTGGACTCTATGATCTTGGTGGGCGAGGTGGTGTTGCGCGCGTCCTGGATGGGCCAGGCCTTGTTGTGGAGGTCCAGTTTGGGCTTGGCGCCCAGCAGGTCCATGTGGGTCTGCCAGAAGGATTCCAGCGTGCCTACGTCGCGCCAGTACGCCTTCTCCTCGTAGGCCTTCATGCCGGGCAGCGTCTGCTCGTTGAAGTTATAGCTGAAGACGCGGTAGCGCTTGAGGATGTTGGGCAGGATGGTCTTGCCGAAGTCCAACGCCGCGGTCTCGCCGGACTCCTCGTGCAGGATCTTGACCAGCGCGTCGTAGCTGAAGATGTAGTTGCCCATCGAGGCCAGCGCGGCGTTGGGATTGCCGGGCATCGGCTTGGGGTTCTTGGGCTTCTCCTCGAAGCCCGTGATGCGGTTCTTGGCGTCCACGACGACGGTGCCGAAGCGCGAGGCCTGCTTGAGGGGGACCGTGATGGCCGAGACCGTGACGTCGGCCTTGTTGGCCACGTGGGCGTCGATCATCTGGCGGATGTCCATGCGGTAGATGTGGTCGGCGCCGAAGATGGCCACCAGGTCCGGCTTGTAGTCGGTGATCAGGTTCAGGTTCTGCTTCACCGCGTCGGCCGTGCCGCGGTACCACATCTCGCCCAGGCGCATCTGCGGGGGCACGACGGTGATGAAGTGCTCCTTGGTGATGCCGCCGAGGTTCCACGTCGAGCGCAGGTACTCTATCAGCGACTGGGACATGTACTGCACCAGCACGTAGTTGGAGTAGATGCCCGAGTTGATGAAGTTGGAGAGCACGAAGTCGATGATGCGGTACTTCCCGCCGAACGGGACCGCCGGCTTTGACCGCTCCTTGGTCAGCGGGTAGAGCCGTTCCCCCTTGCCGCCCGCCATGATGATGCCTATGGTTTTCATTTGTGTAACCCCTTTGAGATCAGCTGATCGCGTCCATTATCTCCCGCAGGTCCCGGCCGAGGCACAGGAATACGGGCTTGTCTTCGCAGGTGTAATTCTTGATGCGCTGCAGGCGCAGCTCGTGCGTGGCCGCGGTGAGGTCTTCCAGCGACTTGGCCTCGCGGGCCACTATCAGGTCCGGCTCGTCGAGCCCGTAGGACAGGAAGAAGTTCTCCTGGATGTCGCGGTAGCGCGAGACCACCTGCGCGCGCTCGCCCATCAGCTTCTCGCGCTCGCCCTCGGACAGCTCGTACCAGGTGTGCGCCTTCACCACCGGGTGCAGCAGCATGAAGCGGTGCCGGCCGAAGGTGTCCTTGGGCAGGAAGCCGAACTCCAGGTCTTTCCTCGGGATGGCCGGGTCCGCCCCCGGGTGGACGCCCAGGTAACAGTAGGAGGGCGTGAAATACCGGCCCGCGCCGGAGGAGAAGGTGCGCGCGCCGACCTCCTGCAGGTAGGGCAGGTCGTCGGACATGCGCCAGATCAGGATGTCCGCGTCGGAGCGCAGGCCCGAGACCATGTAGGTCCGCAGGAACAGCTTCTCCTGCGCGGCGCCCACCATGTTCTCGAATTCCTGCTTGGCGGCGATCTTCTCGTTGGAGATCAGCCGGCGGAACTCGGGCTGCAGCTTGACCAGCATGAAGCTGGAGTAAATGTTAGCGGTCTTTTTTGCTTTTTCCATCTTTGGCCTCCGGGCTCCGCGCCGCCGTGAACGGGGGCTCCAGGTACAGGGAGCTGTGCCCGAGTATCTCCGTCTCTTCCGCCGTCTCCAGGCCGGTGGTGATCTCGGTCACCAGGAAGCGCCTGCCGCCGGCGTCTATGATATGCCCCCGGGGCACCAGCATGGCGTTCGAGCTCTTGCCTATGAAAAGCTGCCCGTCGAACTGCTCGCCTATCTTGACGCCGTTCTTGAGGTCGGTGACCTCCAGCCAGAGGCGGTTGAGGCCCTGCGAGTTCTTGACGCGCAGGAAATTCACCAGCGTGGTGTCGAATTCCGCCTCGGTGCGCAGGTGCTTCACCTTGGCGGTCATGCCCGGCGCCAGCTTGGAGTAGAGCGTTTCGGTGTTCTTGCCGATGATCACCACTTTCTTGGCCACGGTGAACAGGCGGTCGCCCTTGTTGACGCGGGTCCGGGGCTCTATGTAGACGTTGGTCACCACGCCCTCGGTCTCGGGCTTGACCTCGGTGAAGCTGTAGACGTCCTGCCAGCGGCGCTCGGTCTGCTTGCGCGATTCCTCGGAGCTGGAGTCCAGCAGGGCCGCCATCTCGGTGGAGACCATGCGGGCCAGGATGTGCTTGGGCGTGACGAAGGCGAACATCTCGGTCTGCACTTCCTCCACGCGCCCGTCGAAGGGGGCGAAAATGTCGTAGGTCTCCTGGGCGGTGCTGATGCCGGTCACCGGCGTATAGACCACTATCTCGCCGGTGCGGATGTTGTGGCTGGGGGCGAGGTCCCACGGGGAGGCCTTCGGCGCTTCGGCCGCCGGGGCGGCCTTCGGCGCGGCTTTCTGCGCGGCGGCGCGCTTCGCCGGGGCGGCGGCGTGGGCCTGGGCTGCCAGCGCCAGGAGCAGCAGGGAATTAATGAGCTTTCTTTTCATTGAGTTTAGACCAGGCCTCCCAGGTCCACGGCATCCTGGCGCGGAACATCTCCTGGATGGCCTCGGCGTAGCGGCGGATCTCCCACTGCGCGTGGTCGTCGGCGCGCAGGCTGATGAAGTTCAGCAGGCTGCGCGCGTTGATGGTCCAGTGGAACTGGGTGTACTGCGCCACGGGCAGCACCATGCGCGCCATCTCGCGGGCCGCGCCGGCGTCCAGCAGCTCCTGGTAGGCGGCGTAGGAGGCCTTCACGGCCTTGTCGTAGAGCTCCAGCATCTTCTTCTGGTCCAGGTTCGAGGACGGCAGGGAGCCCTGGCGGTTGCTGCGGTCCTGCGCCCGGAAAACTTCGGGGAAGTAGAACTCGTCGTGCACCTCGGTATAGCGGGCCGAGATCTCGTTGTAGGAGGCTATGCGGTGGCGCATCCACTGCCGCGCCACGAAGATGGGGCACTTGATGTGGAACTGGAAGACCGAATGCTCGAAGGGGCTGAAATGGCCGTGCTCGAGCAGGTATTCCAGCAGCTTGCGGTCGGCCGCCTCGCCCTTGGACACGGAGCCGAAGGAAACGCGGGCCGAGTCCACCGCGCGCTGGTCGCCGCCCATGAAATCTATGAGTTTAACGAAACCCTTGTCCAGCACCCGGGAAAGGTCCCGGCCGGTTTGAAGTCCTGTGTCTGACATGAGCCCTCCGCGGAAAAATTTGAGAAACCCGGATAAAATTATATACTTTTCAAAGTCTTATTAAAAGGCCGCCATGAAAATAAAACTCACCGCCGACGGTTCCCGCCTGGCGCGCAGCCGCAGCCTGCGCTCCCTTGAAAAGATCATGAAAGTCCTGCTGAACCCCGGCGGCTGCCCCTGGGACCGCCGCCAGACCCACGCCACGCTGCTGAAATACCTGCGCGAGGAAGCCGGCGAGGTGAGCCAGGCCGTGCGCCGCAAGGACTGGCACAATCTCAGGGAAGAGCTGGGCGACGTGCTGCTGCAGGTGGTGTTCCACAGCGAGCTCGCCAGGCGCGCCGGCCGCTTTTCGCTGGCCGACGTGATAAAGACCGTGAATTCCAAGATGGTGCGCCGCCACCCGCACGTGTTCGGCGCGGGGGCCAAGCTGGATACGCCGGCGCAGGTGCTGCGCCAGTGGAAGATCATCAAGAAGGCGGAAAAAGCCAGGGCCGCCCGCAAGGCGAGCAAGTGAACTCACGCAGGCTGGCGCGCCTGATCCATCCCGGCTTCCGGTTCGGCCTCTCCGACCCGGAGCAGGCGGTGAAGCTCGCCGGGCTCGGAGTTGGCGGCTTCTGCTTTTACGGCGGCGAGGCGGGCGAGGTGAGGGAGCTTTCCCGCCGCCTGAAGGCCGCCAGCGAAACCCCGCTGCTGATCTCCTCCGACTACGAGAACGGCGCCGGCCAGCGCGCGCGCGGCGCCACCGACCTGCCCTCCAGCATGGCCATAGGCGCCTCGGGCTCCGAGGCCCTGGCCCGCCGCAAGGGCGAGATCACCGCGCTGGAGGCCCGCGCGCTCGGCGTGGACTGGGTCTTCGCGCCCGTGCTCGACCTGGCTACCCGCCCCGATAACCCCATAGTGAACGTACGCGCCTACGGCGCCGCCCCCGGGCTCGCCGCCAGGCTGGGGGAGGCTTTTATTTCCGGGCTGAACTCGCAGGGCGCGCTGGCCTGCGTAAAGCATTTCCCCGGTCACGGCGACACCTCGGCCGACTCCCACCTCGAGCTGCCCTCGGTGGGCAAGAACCTGTTCGCGCTGGAGGAGCTGGAGCTGCGGCCTTTCAAAGCGCTGGCCCGCCGGGCCGACGCCGTTATGGCCGCCCACCTGCTGCTGCCGGAACTGGACGCGGTCAATCCCGCCTCGCTTTCCAGGGAGATCCTGACCGGCCTGCTGCGCCGGCGGCTCGGCTACGCGGGGCTTATCGTCACCGACGCGCTGGAGATGAAGGCCGTCTCCGCCGACCCCGCGGCCGGCGTGAAGGCCTTCCTGGCGGGGGCCGACGCGCTGCTGGTGCCCGACGACCCTTTCGCCCTGCACGCCGAGCTGGCGCGGGCCGCCAACGACGGCCTGCTGACCGCCGCCGCGGTGGACGCGGCGCTGGCGCGCCAGGACTCGCTGGTGCGCAAGCTGGCCCCTTTCCGCTCCGCCCCGCCGCCCGACACCCTGCGCTGCCCCGAGCACCTGGCTTTCAACGCCGAGGCCGCCCCCGCCTGCCTGGCCTGGGCCTCGCCCGCTCGGTTCCGGCTGAACCCCGGAGAGACCGTGGGCTATTTCGAGCCGGTGACCGCGCAAAAGGACTGGAAGGGCGCGGCTTTCGCGGCGGAGCTGGCGCGGCTGGGCGTGCGCGTGGAACCCTACCAGCCCGGCTGCGGCATGCGGCTGGCGGCGGGCTGCTTCTCGCGGCCGCGCGCGGGCTCCGGCAGCATAAACCTCTCGGACGAAGAGTGGCGCGCGCTGGAATCGGCCATCGCCGGCGCCGCCGATTCCGTCCTGCTGGCTTTCGGCAGCCCTTTCGTGCTCAACGGCCTCGCCCCGACGGCGGGGCTCTGCGCTTTCTGCGCGCTGGAGGACTTCCAGCGCGCCGCGGCCGGAGCGCTGGCCGGGCAGGTCAGGGCCGGCGGCTCCATGCCGGTCAAAATCTCACTGAGGAATAAAATATGAACGAAATCTCCGCTTTTCAGCAGATAACGGGCCTGGCCCCGCTGGACTACGCCATCCTGGGCACGGCTCTCGTGGCCCTGTTCGTGATCTCCTACTTCAAGGGCCGCGACGAGCACGACACCAAGGACTACTTCCTCGGCAACCGCAAGACGCCGGTCTGGGTGGCCACGCTGTCCTTCGTCGCCACCGAGATCAGCGCGATGACCATAGTCGGCATCCCGCCCATCGGCTACACCGAGAACTGGCAGTACCTGCAGTTCTTCATCGGCTCGGCGGCGGCGCGCATACTGATCGCGTTCTTCTTCATCCCCGCGTTCTACAAGTTCAGCTGCACCACGATCTACGAGTTCCTGAAGCACCGCTTCGGCGTGGAGACGCAGTACGCGGGCTCGGCCTTCTTTTTCGTGACCCGGCTGTTCGCTTCGGGCGTGCGGCTTTACGCGGCGTCGCTGGCCGTATCTGTCATCATGGGCTGGCAGCTGCTGCCCACCATAGCGTTCTTCACCGCCATCAGCATCCTGTTCATCGGCTTCGGCGGCATCAAGGCGGTGCTGTGGACCGGCACTTTCGAGTCCATAGTTTTCTATATCGCCGGCGGCGCGGTGGCCGGCTGGCTGCTGCTGCATATCGACGGCGGGCTGTCGGGCGCCTGGCAGCTGGCGTCGGAGGCGGGCAAGCTTTCCGTCTTCAAACTGGGCTGGAACCTCAACGACCCCAACGTGCTGTGGGGGGCCGTGCTCAACGGCGTCTTCGGCTCCATGGCCTCGTTCGGCACGGACCAGGAGCTGATGCAGCGGCTGCTGACGCTGGAGACGCGCAGGGAGAGCCAGAAGACGCTGATCCTCACCATCTTCACCAGCTTCCCGCTGACCTGGCTGTACCTGGGGCTCGGTACGCTGCTGTTCGTCTTCTACCGGCAGAACACGGGGCTGCCGCTGCCGGAGAACGCCGATAAGATCCTGTCGCATTTCACGGTGCACGTGCTGCCGGCGGGGCTGAAGGGGCTGGTGCTGACGGCGGTGGTGCTGGCGAGCATAGACTCGCCGCTGAGTTCTCTGTCGTCGTCGTTCATTACGGACATTTACAGGCCGCTGATAAAGAAAGACGGCGACGAGAAGCACTACCTGTTCGCCTCGCGGCTGAGCGTGCTCTGTTTCGGGCTGCTGCTGGCGGTCATCGCCTGGCTGTGCGCGTCGGGCTCTGGGCGCATGCTGTGGCTGGCCTTCAAGATCAACGGCGTGACCGCGGGCAGCCTGCTCGGCGTGTTCCTGCTCGGGCTGCTGACCGCGCGCATCTCCAACAAGGTCAACGTGCTGGCCATGTTCGCCAGCGCCTGTTTCGCCGGGCTGACGCTTTACCTTTCCGAAAAAGGCCTGGCCCCCATCGGCTGGAGCTGGATCGTAGTCATAGGTACCGTTTCCACCTTCTCCCTCGCGTGGCTGCTGGCCCCGCTGGAGACTAAGTTCGGAAAATAGCCGCGGCGCCGTGCCGGCCCGCCGTGCCGGTGGAAACTAGTCAGATAAATTGGGAATGCGCCAATTGCCCGCGCCCCCGCCCCGCTGTATACTTAACTTGGGGAGGGGTTATGAAGAGCCGGGGCGGTCTGGTCATGGTCATTGCGCTCGCGCTTTTGCGCGGGCCGCTGTTCTGCGTGCCGGAAGCCGGCGCGGCCGGCGCGGACTGTAAAGGCTTCTCCGCGCGGGTCGTAAGCTACTCCGAAGCCAGCGACATAGGCCGTATCTCGGTGCTGGGGTTCGTGCCCAAGGGCGGGGTGGAAAAGAACGAAGCCGACTATATCTCGGAAAAACTGGCCGCCTGCCTGGCCGGCCACAGGAAGCCGGCCCTTATAGAACGGGCCCTCCTGGAAAAAGTCCTGAAAGAGGCGCGGCTTTCCTCTTCGGGCGCGGACGCGCAGGGCAAGGCGGCCGGGCTGGCCGACATCTTCTCTGTGGACGCGGTGGTCACCGGCACGGTATTCGCGGCCGGAGGCAAACTCAAGGTCCTGACGCGGCTGATAGAGCTGAAAACGGGGCGGGTCCTGCTGGCGGAGCAATCGGAAGCGGAGCGCGAGTGGCCGCAATTCCCCGACCCGTCGGGCACGGAGCTGGACTGGGATAGCCCGGCCTGGCCCCTTCCGCCAGCGGACCTCAGGGACGCCCTCGCCGAGCCGGAGCGGGAGTCCTGTTCCGCCCGGAAATCGCGGCTGAGCGGGCTGAATTCCGAGCTGGTGGAGGCCAAGGCGCTGTATTGGGCGGCGAAAATGAAGGAGCCCGGCTTCACCGTCCGCGGTCTGACCAGGAATCCCGGCACTGAGATCACAGATCCCGGGGTAAAGGCCCGGTTCTACAGGCTGCTCGAGGCCTATTACAGGTCCGACAGCGCCGGGGCGCCATCCCCGGAAAAACTTGCGGCCGTGCATGACCTGGTAGCCGAGGAAAACCGGGTCTACAACGAATGCGGCTCCCGCTGACGGCCCTCGCCGGGCCGCCGCGGCGGGTAAAGCAAAACCCCGCGGTTTGGGCCGCGGGGTTCTGTCAGCGCCGAACCTTATCAGTTCGTGTGCTTGAGCAGGTGCTCTTTGCGGCGCTTTATCTCTTCTTCGAGCTTTTCGAGCTTTTCTTTGGCCTTTTCCTTGGTCTCGTCCATCCAGTCGCCCAGCTGCTCGCGGGTGTCCTTGCCCGCCTTGGGAGCGAACAGGATGCCGATGGCCGCGCCTATAAGGCCGCCGACCAGGAAAGCGCCGATTATTTCTCCGCCTCTGTTTTCTGACATAAGAACCTCCAGTGAAATCCGTTTTTTCTCCGCTACTCCTAGTATTATACATTGGCGGGGGCCTTGTCAAACGCGGTCAGGGCGGGCCAAATCTTATATAATCCAGCTATGAGGCTGCTGCTGTTCCTCCTGCTGCTGCTGCCCCCGTCCGCCGGGGCGCTGCAGTACGACGCCCGCCTCAGCGCGAAGCTGAAAAAAGAATTCGAGGGTAAGCTCTCCGCCGCCCAGACCGGCAGGGAGCTGCTGGCCCGCCTGGCCAAAACGCCGTCCTACGCGCGGCTGAAGGTGCTGGCCCGCAAGGACGACTCGGAGACCCTGGCCTGGTTCGACCCCGACGACAACGCCGTCTACCTGAACTCCCGCTTCATCCTTAAATTCTTCGCCGCCAGGGACTTCCGCGACGCCAAGATAGTGGAGATCCTGTGGGGCAACAAAGAAGTGCGCACGGAGCTGGTCAAGTACGTCGCCCCCATCTACCTGCACGAGCTGGTGCACGCCGTGCAGTGCTATCTCTACCCGGAATACCGCCAGGACGCCGGCGCCAACCCGCTGGAGTTCGAGTACGAGGCCTACCTCACGGAGGACATGTACGTCCACGAACTGATGAAGGCCGACCCGGCGCTGCTGCGCGCCTTCATCCGGGGCACCTACACCGACCTCTACACGGCCAACATCTTCGGCAGCTACTTCACCCTGTCGCTGGACCCGGGCAAGTACCGCGAGAAGATCCGCCGCTACTACGAGGAGCGCCTGGGGGGCTACGTCAGCATGGAGAAGGCCGCCGTCCGCAAGCAGAACAGCGTGGCCGATTCGAAGATCTTCGCCTACGCCTCCGGTGAAGTGGGCACCTACGCGCGGGACAACACCGCGCTGGCCCGCCTGCGCAAGGAAAAGAACGATTACGCCCGCTTCCTGGACGACTTCTACAATAAGCGCTGGCCCGCCTTCAGCGCCGACGCGCTGCTCTTCGTGGGGGAGCTCGCGCTGAAGGAGAAGAACTACCCGCTGGCGCTGGACTGCCTGGCCGTGGCCGATGCCAATTCGGCGGGGGCCGGCCTGGCGCCGGAGGCGCTCAGCTCCCTGAAGACCAAGGGCGCGCTGGCCGTGCTGGAGGCGGCCTCGTTCGTGCGGGACTCCCATAAAAAGATGGACATCGAGGTGCTGAGCCAGCATCTGAAGGCCCTGGAAAAAGCCTGCGCCGCCACGGGGCGCCCCTTTCCCGGGGACCTGAGCGCGCTGGCGGAGAAGCATTACCCGGAGGCCATGGCCTACTACGCCAGGAAGCACGCCGCGGAGACGGACCCCTCCAGGAAGGACTATTACAAGGAAAACCTCGACTACTTCGCCGCCAGGGGAGAGGGCGGGGCGGCCCTGCCGGAGTGAGTAGAGAGCAGATAAAACTTTTTTTCTTGAAACCCAAAGTTTAATTAAGTAGATTAGTTACAGGCGTACCAGCTACAAGTCCAGCGGAGGAACTTATGATCGACATCGCAAAGAACATCGCCACCACCCCGCGGCGCACCAAAGCTTCCGTTATCCGCGAGCTCCTGAAGACCACCAACCAGCCCGGCATCATCTCCTTCGCCGGCGGCCTGCCCGCCCCCGACCATTTCCCGTACGATTTCGTGGCCGAGACGGTCAAGGAGATCATGGCCAAGAAAGGCCGCGTCGCCCTGCAGTACGGCCCCACCGACGGGCTGCCGGAGCTGAAGGAAGAGTTCATCAAGTTCCTCAAGAAGTACGAGAACATCGACGCCAAGCCCGAGAACCTCATCATCACCACCGCCAGCCAGCAGGCGCTGGACATGGTAGGCCGCCTCTTCATAGACGCCTCCGACCCGGTCATCGTCGAGAAGCCCAGCTATATGGGCGCGCTGCAGGTGTTCCGCTCCTACGGCGCCGAGTTCATAGGCGTCAAGCTCGAGGACGACGGCATCAGCACCGACGAGCTGCAGGAGAAGCTGGAGTGGCTGCACGCCCAGGACGAGCATTATAAGTTCCTCTACCTGGTCCCGGATTTTCAGAACCCCAGCGGCGTGACGCTGTCCGAAGAGAAGCGCAGGAAGATCATCGAGCTCTCCGAGAAATACAATGTCGCCGTCATCGAGGATTCTCCCTACCGCCAGATACGCTTCGAGGGCACGGAGCCCAAGATGCTCTACCGCCTGGACAAGGAAACCCACAAGACCGACAACATTATCTCGCTGTTCACCTTCTCCAAGACCTTCGCCCCCGGCCTGCGCCTGGGCATCATCCTCGGCCACCCGCAGATCATCAAGAAGATGGAGATCCTCAAGCAGTCGCTCGACCTCTGCACGTCGAGCCTCAACCAGCTCATCGCGGCCGAGTTCCTGCGCACCGGCTTCTTCGAGAAGCACATCCAGGTGGTCAAGAAAGACTACAAGGTCAAGAAGGACACGATGGTCGCCGCGCTGGGGAAATACATGCCGGACGGCGTCACCTGGACCAACCCCGAGGGCGGTTTGTTCCTGTGGGTGCGCCTGCCCGAGGGCATGAGCGCCGACGACATGTTCCAGGACGCGCTGAAAGAGAACGTGGCCTACGTGATAGGTTCCGCATTCCATTCCGACGGCTCCGGCAAGAACACGATGCGCCTGAACTTCTCTTTCGCCAGCCCGGACCAGATCGACGAGGGCGTAAAGCGCCTTGCCGCGGCGGTCAAGAAGCGCCTGGTCGCTGTAAAATAAACCTTGCTGAATGGCCGAAACCTCACCTGAGTTCAGCCGAAACCTTCGTGCCGCCGGCGTAGTCGGAGCCGGCGGCGCGGGTTTTCCTTCCTACGTGAAAGCGCAGGGGAAGGCCGAGTACGCGCTGGTGAACGCGGCCGAGTGCGAACCCCTGCTCAAAAAGGACCAGAAGATCCTGGAGTATTTCCCGGAAAAGGTTTTCGACGGGCTGGACCTGCTGATGAAGGCCGTGGGCGCGTCCCGGGGTATAGTCGGCATCAAGAAGAAGCACGAGAAACTCATCGGGCGCCTGAAAGAGATAGCGAGATCCCGCAAGAATATTTCCATCCTCGAGATGGGCGACTATTACCCCGCCGGCGACGAGCAGTGCCTGGTCTTCGAGGCCACCGGGCGGATAGTGCCGCCCGGCGGCATCCCGCTCGACGTGGGCTGCGTGGTCAGCAACGTGGAGACCCTCTATAACGCCGCCTTCGCCCCGCGCCCGGTCACCGAAACTTTCATAACCGTCAACGGCGGCGTAAAGAAACCCGCTACCTTCCGCGTGCCGGTGGGCGTCACCTGGCGCGAATGCGTGGAACTGTGCGGCGGGTTCACCGTCAAGGACCCCGCCTATATCGACGGCGGCCCCATGATGGGCCGTGTACTGACCGATTTCGACCTGCCGGTGGTGAAAGCCTCCGCCGGCATCATAGTCCTGCCCAAGGACCATCCCCTCATAGTCAAGAAAGCGCAGAGCCGGCCCGTGTTCACCCGCATCGGGCGCTCCACCTGCGACCAGTGCTCTTTCTGCACCGAGTTCTGCCCGCGCTACCTGCTGGGCCACAACGTGCAGCCGCACCGCGTGATGCGCACCATGCAGTTCGCCGGCGGCGAGCACAAGGTGCACAGCCCCTACGGCCTGCTCTGCTGCGAATGCTCGCTCTGTTCCCTCTACGCCTGCCCCGAGAACCTCAACCCGCGCGAAGCCTGCGTGGCCGCCAAGGGCGACCTGCGGGCCAGGAAGATAGGCTTCAAAAATTCGGACCTGAACACCGGGCGCGCCCCGCAGGCGCACCCCGTGCGGGATTTCCGCAAGGTGCCGGTCTCGAAACTGGTGAAACGGCTGGGGCTCGAGGATTACAACAAGGACGCCCCCTGGACCGAGTTCTCGTACAAGCCGGCCAAGGTCAAAATTTTAATGAGCCAGCATATAGGCGCGCCCTGCGCTCCGGCGGTAAAGGAAGGGCAGCGCGTGGAGAAGGGCGCCGTGGTGGGGGACGTCTCCGCCGACAAACTGGGCTGCCCCGTGCACGCCAGCGTCTCCGGCACGGTGGTCAAGGTGAACGAAAAATACGTGGAAATACAGGCGGACTGAATTTATGCTAAACGCTATAGGCGGGGTTGAACTCTCCAGCATAGCCAAGGGCCTCGAAGCGGCCGACGCCATGCTGAAGACCGCGAACATCAAGCTGATCCTGTCGCGCTCGGTCTGCCCGGGCAAGTACGTGGCCCTTATAGCCGGGGACGTGGGCGACGTGAACGCCGCGGTGGAGGCGGGCGCCGCCAAGGCCGCGCACGCGCTGGTGGACAGCTTCGTGGTGCCCAACATCCATCCCGAGGTTTTTCCGGCCATAGAAGGCACCGCCGTGGTGGAGGCGCTCGAGGCCCTGGGCGTCATAGAGGCTTTCTCCGTTTCCGCCCTGATAGAGGCCGCCGACGCCGCCGTGAAGGCCGGCACCGTGAAACTTCTTGAAATACGCCTGGCCATGGCCCTGGGCGGCAAAGCTTTCGTCACCATGACAGGCACGGTGGCCGCGGTGGAGACCGCCGTGAACGCCGGCGCCGCCGTGGTAGGCAAGAAAGGCCTGCTGGTGGAGAAGGTAGTGATACCGCAGCCCCGCCAGGAACTGCTGCGCGAAATTATCTGACCGGAGCACCGCATGAAATATCTTCTAGCCCTGCTGCTCGCCCTGCCCTCCGCCTTGAGCGCCGAGACCATAAGGATCATCGCGCCTTATACCGGCAGCCTGACCAATAAATACGTCAGCGACGCGTACGGCCTGGACCTGCGGGACACCGGGGAGATGCACGGCCTCTTCGCCCAATGGCTTAACACGGAAAAATTCCAGATCAACGCCTTCGTCTACACGGCCCCGGTAGTGAATTATAGCGACGTGGACGGCCTGCACCTGAACGCCGATTATTACCTTAAGCCCACGGCGGCCGGCAAATGGGTGCTAGGCGCCGGCCTGGAGACCCTGGACATCAAGCTGGACGCGGGCCGCAATATCCCGGGCCTCACCGCCTTCGCGCTGGACAATACGGTCTCCTTTTATTATGGCCGCGCCGGGCGCTACTTCAATTTCAAGAAGGGCTGGCTCTCCTCTTCCCTGCTGCCTTATGCGGGCTGGGCGCGGGAGAAGATCACGGGCGAACTGCGAATGGACCCGAATGGCCCCTCCCCGGCGAGGACCATAGATATCGGCGATTCCGACAGCCACGCCCTGGCCGGCCTCAACCTTAACGCCACGATAGCGCATTTCATAGACCTGCAGGGCAAATGGATGGGGCGGTTCAAGGATGGCCGCACACTGGACGAGTACTCGCTGATGGCCAATATCTTCCTGAACAGGCATTGGGGCCTGAGCTACCGCTACAAGTACATGGAGTACGGCTCGTCCTCCAACGGCTACCACCTGGGCGGCGTGGCCTACGTCTTCTGACGGCCGGTATTGCCGGCCTTACTTTAATAGTATAATTTGCGAAGATTGAGCGTTTCAAGGAGACTCAGAATGGCTTCAGCTAAAAGAACCCCGATGATAGCCGGCAACTGGAAGATGCACATGACCGCCAAGGAGGCCGCCGACCTGGCCGCCGCCATGCGCAAAGGCCTGGACCCGGACCTGAAGCACGAAGTGCTGCTCGCCCCCACTTTCACCGCGCTGCACGCCGTCAACGCCGTGCTCGGCGGCTCCAAAATCTTCCTCTCGTCCCAGGACGTGTGCTGGGAAGAGAAAGGCGCCTTCACCGGCGCCGTCTCCCCGTCGCAGCTCAAGGACGCGGGCTGCACCCACGCCATCATCGGCCATTCCGAGCGCCGCAAGGTGTTCCTCGAGACCGACGAGGTGGTCAACAAGAAGATGAAGGCCGCCATAAAGGCGGGTCTCGTGCCCGTGCTCTGCATCGGCGAGACGCTCGAGGAGCGCGAGAGCCAGAAGACCTACCGCGTGCTGGAGACCCAGCTCGTCGGCGCCTTCGCCGGCATCACGCCCGCCGAAGCCGCCAAGGTCGTGATAGCCTACGAGCCTGTGTGGGCCATCGGCACCGGCAAGACCGCCACGCCCGACCAGGCGCAGGACGCCCACGTTTTTGTGCGCAAGCAGATGGAGCGCATTTACGGGCGTGATTACGCCGAGGCCGTGCGCATACTTTACGGCGGCTCGGTGAAGGCCGACAATATAGACGAGCTGATGGCCCAAGGCGACATAGACGGCGCGCTGGTGGGCGGCGAGAGCCTGAAGGCCGACAAGTTCCTGCGCGTCATACATTTTCAGCCCGCGCTGAGCAGGTAAAACGTGAACGAGCAGCTGCTGAAGGAAATACTCGAGGACCTGAAACTCCGCCAGGCGCGTTCCGCCCTGGCCGTCCCCGTGGGCATTTCCAACCGCCACGTGCATCTGACGAAGGAAGATTTCAAGACCCTCTTCGGCGCGGACGCTGACGACACGCGGCTCAAGGCGGTAAAGCAGCCCGGCCAGTACGCCTGCAACGAGCGGGTGACGGTGGAAGGCCCCAAAGGCGCGCTCAAGGACGTCCGGATGATCGGGCCGTACCGGAAATACAGCCAGGTGGAAGTTTCCCTGGGCGACGCGCGCCGGCTGGGAGCGGAACCGCCGATACGCGACTCCGGCAAGCTGGACAACTCCCCGGGCGTCAGGCTGGTCGGGCCCAAGGGTTCCGTGACCTTGAAGAGCGGCCTGATCCTGTCCAAGCGGCATATACATTTTAACGTGAAGGAAGGCGCGGCGTACAAAGTGAAGGACGGGCAGGAAGTGCGCGTGCTCTGCGGCCGGGGCACGGACCGGGAGACCATCTTCGAGCGGGTGCTGTGCCGCGTTTCGGACGCCTATTCCCTGGAGCTGCACCTCGACGTGGAAGAAGCCAACGCCGCCGGCCTGAAGAACTGCGACCCGGCCTACATAGTGTAAGGATTTTGAAGTAAAGAACTCCTTTTAGGAGGGGTTCAGCGGAGCCTGAGCCGCAGGGCGAAGGCGCAGCGACGACGAAACGGGGAACCTTAGGTTCCCCTTGTAGAGCGCCCGGCCGACGAAGGCCGGGTCGCAATCGACCCCGGGCAAAGCCCGGGGCGCGACAGACTGGAGGATAATATGGACGCACTCGGAATGATAGAAACCAAGGGCCTCGTGGCCTGTGTGGAAGCGGCTGACGCCGCGGTGAAAGCCGCCAACGTCAAGATCGTCGGCTACGAGAAGGTCGGCTCCGGCCTCGTGACCATCCTTTTCCGCGGCGAAGTGGCCGCCTGCCGCGCCGCCTGCGACGCCGGCGCCGCCGCCGCCCAGAAAGTGGGCGAGCTGGTGAGCGTGCACGTGATCCCGCAGCCGCACGGCGACCTGGAAGGCAAGCTGCCGATCAGCGACGCCAAGAAGAAGTAGACTGCCGTTCCGGGCGCAGGGGGCTTCGGCCCCCGCGCCTGACTCTTTTGGAGGAATCATGCTATTCGCACGAGTAGTGGGTAACGTGGTCTGCACCCGCAAGGACGACAAGCTCGTCGGCACCAAGCTGCTGATGGTGCAGCCCGTGGGCCTCGACGACAAGCCGCGCGGCAACACTCTCGTCGGCATCGACGCCGTGGGCGCCGGCACCGGCGAACTGGTGCTGCTGGTGCAGGGCTCCAGCGCCCGCCAGACTTCCAAGACCGAAAATACGCCGGTGGACTGCACGGTCTTCGCCATCGTGGATACCGTGGAGAAGGACGGCAAGATAGTCTTCAAGAAATCGGTCGGAAAATTCCAGGAATAAGCCATGCCTTTAAGCGAAGAAGACCTGCGGAAGATAGTGACGGAGGTGGTGCGCAATCTCGAGACGGCCCCGGCCGCCCCGGCGCAGTCCTCTGCCGGCCCGGTGTTCGACACCGTCGACGCCGCCGTGAGCGCCGCCGAGCAGGCCCAGCCCGTGTTCCAGGAGCTGGGGCTGGCGGCGCGGGAAAAGATAATCTCCGCCATGCGCGAAGTTTCGCGCGCCAATTCCCGCCGCTGGGCGGAACTGGCCGTGGCCGAGACCGGCATGGGCCGGGTGGAAGACAAAGTTTTGAAGAACCAGGTCTGCATCGACGGGACCCCGGGCGTGGAAGATCTGCGCGCGATGGCCTACACCGGGGACAAGGGCCTGACCCTGGTGGAATACGCGCCCTTCGGCGTGGTGGCCGCCATCACGCCCTCCACCAACGCCGTGGCCACCATCATCTCCAACGCCATCGGCATCCTCGCCGCCGGCAACTCCGTGGTCTTCTCGCCTCACCCCGCCGCCAAGGGCTGCGTGGCCGACGCCGTGCGCGTGCTGGATAAAGCTATCGTAGCGGCGGGCGGGCCCGCTAATTTGGTGACTACCATCGCCAAGCCCACCCAGGAGGCGACCAAGCAGCTCCTGTGCCACCCCCGGACCAACATGAACATAGTGACCGGCGGCCCGGCAATTGTGAAAGTGGCCATGACCGCCGGCAAGCCCTGCAAGACCATAGCCGCCGGGCCCGGCAACCCGCCCGTGGTGGTGGACGAGACCGCCGTGTTCCCGGATTGCGCCAGGGAAATAATTTACGGCTGCGGCTTCGACAACAACGTGCTGTGCATCGCCGAGAAGGAAGTGATAGTGACCGAGGCCGCGAAGTCCCGCTTCCTGGAAGCCATGCGCTCAGACCCCCGCGCCTACGAACTCTCCGGCTCACAGATGGACGGACTCACCAAACTCATTATCCTGGAACCCGGGCCGGAGCCCAAGATCAACCGGGACTTCATAGGCAAGAACCCGTCGGTGATAGCCCGGGCCATAGGCCTGAGCCTCTCCGACGACATCCGCGTGCTCTGGGCCGAGGTGCCTAACGACCACCCGTTGGTCCACGCCGAGCAGCTGATGCCGGTGCTGCCCGTGACCGTGGCCCGCGACGTGGACGCCGCCATCGAGCTGGCCCGCCGCGCCGAGGGGAATAACCACCACAGCGCCGGGATGTATTCCACCAATGTCAAGAACATGACCAAGATGGGCCGCCGCATGGCCTGTTCCATCTTCGTCAAGAACGGCTGCACGCTGCATGGCCTGGGCCTCGGCGAGGGCTACGCCTCCATGTCCATCGGGACGCCTACGGGCGACGGCATCACCAAGACCAGCCATTTCGTGCGCCCGCTGCAGTGCAGCGTAGTCGGCGATCTGAGAATAGCGTAAGGAGATTTAATATGCAGGCCAATATAGCCGTGGGTTTGATCGAACTCTCCTCGATAGCCAAAGGCATCGAGACCCTGGACGCCATGTGCAAGGCCGCGGGCGTCAAGCCCGAGGTGCACCAGGCGATCTCGAAGGGGAAATATATCATCGTGATCTCGGGCCCGCTCGGCGAAGTCGAGTCTTCCCTGGCCAAGGGCGCGGAGATAGCCGGCAATACCGTGATAGCCCGGCACCTCATCCGCAACATCCACTCCGGCGCGCTGGCCGCGCTTAATAAAAAAGTTAAGCCCGCCAAGATAGAGGCCGTGGGTATTGTCGAGACCAAAGAGGCCCTGCCGGCGCTGTTCGCCGCCGACGCGGCCGCGAAGGCCGCCTTCGTGCACGTGGCCGAGGTCAACACCGGGCGTGGCATAGGCGGCAAAGGCTATTTCACCGTGGTCGGCGAGCCCGGCGCGGTGCGCACTGCGGTCACCGCCGGCGTGAAAGCCATCGGCGAGGACGCCGTGATCAGCCGCATAGTGATACCCAACGCGCACGAGCATCTCGGCGCGGCCATATAGGAGATTGCCATGAGAATAGTCATAGGCGCTGACCACGCGGGTTTCGACGCTAAAGAGCGGCTCAAGAAGTTCCTGCAGAAGCTCGGCCACGACGTCACCGACTTCGGCTGCTACTCTACGGAGCCGGTGGATTTTCCGGACATAGCCCTGCTCGTCAGCGAGGCCGTGCGCCGGAAAGAGTTCGACCGTGCCGTGCTGGTGGACGGCTTCAACGGCGCCATGCCGCTGGCCGCCAACAAGGTGCACGGCATCCGCGCCGTGGCAGCCTACGACACCATCTCGGCCCGCTTCGCGGCGGCGCACGAGGACTGCAACGTGCTCTGCCTTGGCGGCAAGACGCACGGCGAGCTGGCCCTCGAGGAAATGATCAAGGTCTGGCTCAATACCCCTTTCGAGGGCGGCAAGTACCAGAAGCGCCTCGACAAGATCACCGCGATAGAACAGAAGAATTACTGAGATGAAACAGGCCAAGGTCATAGGAAGGGTTTTCTGCTCCCGCCAGTGCTGCGGCATGGAGTCGAAGACGCTTCTTTTGATCCAGCCGCTCGACTGGGAGACCGACAAGCCCGCGGGCGACCCGCTGGTAGCGGGAGACACCGTCGGGGCCGGGGCGGGGGAGACGGTCTTCTTTGTCGCCTCCCGCGAGGCCATACAGGCCTTCGAGGGCTGGGAGGGCGAGACGGCGGCCAAGGCCGCGCCGCCGCCAGTGGACGCCGCGATAGTAGGGATAATCGACGGCAAGCAGATCCGCTAATTTTATGTTCGTAGCCAAAGTCATAGGGAACGTCTGGGCCACCCGCAAGCATCCGGGGCTGAAGGGAGCCACCATGCTGCTGGTCAAGCCGCTGGGCGCCGACGGGAAACCGGCCGGCGAGGCGCAGCTCGCGCTCGACGGCGGGCAGGGCGCCGGGCCCGGAGATACCGTGCTGATAGTGGACGAGGGCGGCTCCGCCCGCAAGATACTGCGGAATCCGAAAGCGCCGGTGCGCACCGTGATAGCCGGCATCGTGGATAAAGTCTATTTAGGAGAATAAGACCATGAACGACGAAGATATAAAGAAAATAGCCGCCGAGGTGGCCAGGATCATGAAGGCCGGGGGGCAGTCCGCTCCCCGCCAGAGCCTGGGCGATTCCGTGAGCATCGGCTCAGCCGGAAAAGTTTTCCAGCGCCCGCTGGTGAACTCCCCGGCCCCCTCCGAAAAGAAGCCCTGCACGGGCCAGGGCGACTGCCGCCTGGAGGAGAACACCTGCAGCTCCTCCTGCCAGAGCTGCAACCCGCTGAACAAATATACCCCGCAGCAGATCAAGGCCAGCGCCGACCGCGTGAGCTTCTGCAACCCCAACGAGTCCAGCTCCTCTATCGCCGGCATGATAGACCACACCCTGCTCAAGGCCAACGCCACGCAGGAGGAGATAGGCAAGCTCTGCGAGGAGGCACGCAAGTACCGCTTCGCCTCCGTGTGCGTGAACCCCGGCTACGTTGCCATGGCCAGCCGCCTGCTGCGCGGCTCCTCCGTGATGGTCTGCACCGTCATCGGCTTCCCGCTGGGCTCGACCACCCCGACGGTGAAGGCCATAGAGGCCCGCGACGCCATAGCCAACGGCGCCGACGAGATAGACATGGTCATCAATATCGGCGCGCTGAAATCCGGCAACGACCAGCTGGTGCAGGACGATATCAAGGCCGTGCGCGAGGCCACCCGCGGCAAGTGCCTCAAGGTCATCCTCGAGACCTCGTACCTGACCAAGGACGAGAAGGTGCGCGCCTGCAAGATGAGCAAGATCGCGCAGGCCGACTTCGTGAAGACCTCCACCGGCTTCGGCTCCGGCGGGGCGACCCCCGAGGACATAGCGCTGATGCGCGAGACCGTGGGCCCCGAGATGGGCGTGAAGGCCTCCGGCGGCATCAAGAACGCGGAGGTGGCCGCGGCCATGATCAAGGCCGGCGCCACGCGCCTCGGCACGAGCGCCAGCATCGCCATAGTTTCCGGCGGAGAAGCCGCCAAAGGGCAGTATTAAGCAGGGCGGTCCGGCCGGGGGGACACCCCGCCCGCCCGGACTGCAGGGAACCGTTGCGCGGTTCCCCTCCAGCCGAAGCGGCTGGAGCCTCCCCTCCCCAACGGGCGTTCGGGGCATCCCCCCGGTCGTACCTTGGGGCGAATTTAAAAGAGGAGTTCCTTAGAATCAAGGAGAAAGAATATGTCTGAACCTAAAGAAGCGCTGGGAATGATAGAGACCAAGGGTTTCATCGGCATGATCGAAGCCTCCGACGCCATGAGCAAGGCCGCCAAGGTGCGC